>SAMEA104315437__coassemble_896_pt1 | contig 12068 bp, 6 predicted proteins | sample SAMEA104315437__metabat2_low_PE_024 | metagenome-assembled genome bin SAMEA104315437 (sample SAMEA104315437) | gut metagenome | biome: Monkey gut; feature: monkey-associated habitat; material: faeces | place: China | collected 2013 | reverse complement strand
ACTGCCATACCGATTTTGTTGATGAGCGTTTGCATTGCGAAGCAGATACCCTCTGCTCTTTCGCCCGTCTTGAGCTCGAGATACTCAACGGTGTCGCCGATCATTGCGTACGTGATGATGTTGCCAAAGCCGGACGGAATACCTGCGATAACGAGTGCTATAAGCAATACGACTGTAGTTGCGGTGCTTGTATAGTTGCCCTTGTCAACCGCCATACCGACGATAAACGCAATAAGCATTGCCACGCCGCCGATAATGTGCGACCAAATGTATGTGTTTCTCTTGCCGAATTTCTTGGTGCACCAAGGCACAAGCAAGGACGCAACAAGTCCGCCGGGAACGATTGCCATCGTGAACAAGGAATACCAGGATTCTTTGTCCATAACGTATTTTGCAAAGTACAAACCGCCCGTGTACGTGAAGAGCATTCTCGCTGCGCCGCCGATACCCGAAAGGACGATGAGCATCAAAGGTTTGTTCTTGAACAAAAGTTTGAGGTTGTGTCCGAGAGAAGGCGGATTTTCAACCGATACGTTTCTTTCCGTCGTGTTCTTGAAGCCGAGGAAGAAAAGCGGAATTGCAATAACACAGCAAACGACTGCAATTACAAAGTAGATCCATCTGAGCGTTACTGCAGTTTGTGCGGGATCCATTCCGTCCGTCATATTGTCGGTGATGATCGGGGTGATAACCGTAACGATACCTGCACCGGCCGTGCAGAACAAACGCGCTATCGTGAGCAAGTTGCCTCTGCGATACGTATCGTTGCTCATTGCGGTGGAAAGTCCCCAATACGGAACGTCCGCAACCGTGTAAACCATACCCCAAAGCACGTACATAACCGAAATTGCCGCAAATCCGCCGGGATTATTGGGATACCACGGCAAGAAGCACAAAATGGTCATAACCGCAATCGGGATTGCCATCCACTTCATGTACGGACGGCATTTGCCCCACTTGGTACGAGTACGGTCAACGATAGAGCCCATAATCGGGTCGTTGAGTGCGTCGTAGATACGCGCAAAGAGCATAAGGAGCGCAACAGGCAACGCCTTGAAGCCGATTGCGTCCGTCATGAATACCGTAAGGTAGGAGCCGATAATCGTGCAAATAAGGTTTTGTCCGAATCCGCAAAGCGAATAACTGAAACCTTCTTTCGGTTGCATCTCGCCGTCGCCGGGAGTCGAACCGAAAAGTTTGTGCACGAAATTGTTTACTTTCTGCTTGCCGGTCAATTTCTCGGCTTGTGCAGTTTCACTCATAATTTCACCACATTCCTTATATTTAGTATACAAAACGATACTATGCATTTATTCTAACAGTATTCTCTTCAACAATCAACCATAATTCAAAATTACTGCCCATTTTAACCAAATTTATCGCGAAATTTCCTCAAATCGGCACAATATTGAAAAAATGCTTGTACTCTTTAAAAAAATGATGTAATATATTGTGGCAAATGAAGCAAACGATATCGGCATTCCAATTGAAGCATATCGATATCCTACACTTCATTGTGGCAACCCAATCCACCAAACGGGGTCATGGCGCAGTTGGTAGCGCGTTTGAATGGCATTCAAAAGGTCAGGGGTTCGAATCCCCTTGGCTCCACCAGCAAAATATCATACATATTGTATGATATTTTTTGTTATTACGGGGATTTTGCGCGATTTTATCGCACACATGGCTGCTGCCATGCGAACCCCCTGCGGGCTGACGCTTGCGCTATTACGGAAGCGTCCAAGGTACACTTCCTTCGAATCCCCTTGGCTCCACCAATAGGTACCCATCCGCGCCAGTGACATTTAGACCGGCTAGGATGGGTCTTTTTTTTATAATTTATCGGTGCCAACATCTTTTTCCTTCTATTGAGGATATATTTGACACTTGCAATCATTTTTTGATGAGGCATCGTATCAACGGCATCGACAAACGATGTCCAATTATTCACCCCAAATTATCGGCGTTTTTCCGTCTTCCGCAAAATGCCAAAACTCCCCGACATTCTCCGCCCCCATCGGCTCGTTTTCGCTGTAGTAATATCGTTTAGCATTCAACAAGAATTCGTTTTCTTCTCCAATGTCTATATTGCCCCATTGTTCTTTCGTGCCGCCGTAAAAGACCGATATTAAAGCATTGCATCCTGCAAATACACTTTTTTTAATAGTCTTCATCGCTTTCGGAATAACAACGTATTTTAGTTTATTGCACCCCGCAAATGCTAACACCTCTATTCTTTCTGCATTTGAAGGGATTACCATTCTTTCAATGCCACTACAAACAAATGCGCATGAGCCAATAATTTCCAATTTCGGCTTTTCTCCAAAGTCAAATTCTTTAAGATTAACGCACCCTCGAAAGGCAAAACTGCCAATTCCTGCGACACTATTTGACGAATACACCTTTTCTATACTTTGGCATTTGCTAAATGCAAAAGGTGGTATTATATTTATTCCTTCCGGGATAAGTATTTCTCTTCCTAGCTCATTACCATTTATCTCCAATGAGACTTCTCTTTCATTCTCATAATTGCCATTTAAAGGATATGAATATATGTTCGTGTATTTTATAAAGCAATACTGTCGTATGCTTGACACATTTACTCTTTTTAACTTATAACAACCTTTAAACGCATCTTCACCTATTGTTGTAACACTATTTCCGATACTGATTGTCTCTAAATTTGCGCAATTCATAAACGCTTGTTTCCCTATTGTCTTAACCGTATTGGCAATGACAATGGCTTTAATGCTCTCTACGCCTTCAAAAGCGCTATTATCAATTTTTTCACCCAAAACCGTTGCTGTAATTTCAGTTCCCTGACACTGTTTTGAAACAGTCGCTGCATTCAAGGCTTGTGCAACGATTGTCTTAACCTTATTACATCCGATAAATGCGTCTTCCATAATTTCAATTTGACCGTCACAGCAATCAATACGTTCTATTCCGTTGCAGTTCGCAAACGCACGCTCGCCAATTCTCAGCACACTCTTTGGGAAGCTTATCTTAGTAAGCCCCTCGCAATCTTCAAAAGCCGATTCTCCAATCCAAATAACGCTATCGGGTATTTGCACGTCGGTTATTTCTTCGTGTCCTTCGAATATGTGGGCTGCAATACCCAACGTTTCGTCTTTTATCTCTATCCGTTGTTTTTCATCGTTTCTGTATTCGTATGCAACTTTTCCTACGTACACGAGATCGTCTTCTTGATTGTCGAGCCAAGCAGTGCCAAAAAAAGCATTCTCCTCTATCATTTTTAACTGACTCGTATCGTTTATATGAATATTTTCAAGTTCTTTACATTGACAAAAAGCCTGTTCTCCAATGAAATACACACTGTCGGGCAGATTCAAGTCTTTCAATGAAGTCACACAAAAAGCATATTCCGAAATATATTTTAAGCCTTCATTGATAGTCAATTTCTCAAGTTTAATACAATTACTAAACGCATACCACCCAATACTTTCTACACGTTTTGGTATTGAAATCTCTTTTATCTGTTGACAATTTGAGAAAGCTATATCGCCTATTTTTGTTACACTCTCAGGAATATTTACATTGGATAAATTAAAGCAATTAGCAAATGCACCCTCTTCAATTATTCTTATCGATTCCGGTAAGGAAATGGATTCCAAATCCTCCGCCCCTGCGAATGAAAATTCCCCTATTATTTCCACTTCTCCAGAATCCGGAATAACGGTGTCTTTGTTTCCCCATAGCAACGTTTTTCTTTCTATATCAATCAAACAATTCCCGTCTGTACTAAAACACTTATTATCCTTATCAATTTTTATAGTTTTCAGTTTTTTACACCCTGAAAATGCGCCTTCTTCAATAATTCTTACTCCGGTAGATATCGTTATACTCTCGAGTTCCAAACATTCGGCAAATGCTCCTCCTCTTATAATTTCGATATTTGACGGGATATCAACATGTTTTAATGACAAACAAGATCCAAATGCGTTCTGTCCAATTGCAGTAACGCTTCCGTCGTTTGCTATTATACTGTTTTTACAACCTACAACAATAGTTTTATCTTTGATTACACAATTATTGCTAACTATAAAGTTTTCGTTTCCATCGTTTACAATCTCTTCAATTGCGTTGTTAAAAATAAACAACGGCATTCTAATTTCCTCGATATTTTTAGTAATGATTAGCTTACTAATTTCTCTACATCCGTTAAAAGCAAACTGATTGACTATTTTGACTTCTTCCGGAAAACCGGAAAACAAATTGCTAACCAAAATGCATGTTCCGGACGCTTTCTCAATAAGGCAATTGTCTTTTTCAATATAACGTTCACAATCGGTATTTATATATTTGAGTTTATGGCAAATATTATAAATATTTAAATCATCGTCAATATGTACAGATATTGACGTAACGTTTCCATATAAAAGCATAACATCTTCAGGATCAAATATATCAATATGGCCGATAATGTTTTCTCCCTTCAAGTTTAGTCCTTTTTCCGTTACCATCTTGTCTATGAATCTATCTGTAGACGCTGCTTCACAAAATACTATACTGTATCTATCGACAAGTTCTTCATCTTCATAAACACCATCGTTGCCAATATGCACAATCTCGCACAACTCATTAAATAAATGTGCTTGAATCGCGGAAATCTTTCCTTTCTTTTTAGAGCCTTTTAAGTCTGACTCATCTATCAATTTTAGCCCCGACAAAAGATCGTACCATGCAACGTAATAAAAGAGTTCGTCATACGGATTTGCGCCGTCGGAGCAAGTGTACGTTTCGGTATCGAAGGTTTTTATTCCTCTTTCGCCACGCTCAAGCATGCCCAAAATGAGATTCTTTTCCGCCAACGCGCGATTCTCTTTGTCTATAAACTGAACGACAGCTTCGCACAAAAGGTCGTAATCGGGATCTTTCACTTCCGTTTGCATACTCGTGAGCATCGTGTCAAGAAGTTCTTGATATTCTTCTTGCCAATCATCAATTGCGTTGTACTCAATGAGGCAAATCAGCATCTCGACTACGCCACGCCAGTAATCTTTGTCCATATTATCTTTGGCATAGGCAAATTCTTTCAAGCCGAATTTTTGATTCCCATCAAGTTTTTTGTAAATATAAAATGCACAATAGTAACAAGCAAACAAATCGTGAGCAAATCCGTTTTGATCTACGAGTTTATGCTTATTAAAAAAGCCGTCTAATTCCTTCACTTCTTTTTTATCTCTTTTAAACTGCCCCTCTATGACGCCTTTTACGCCTGCGTCATTTGCCACGAATTTCCCTCTTGCATTGTTTCCGTCTTTTGCTTTATACAATTCGAATGCGATTTTTCCAAGCACTTGTTACACGTCATCTGCAAAACTGCTATCGTCCCCCTGCGCTTTATCTCGTTTTATATCTCTATCCACGATGTCGTTAACTGCGTGGTCGAATGCCTCTATTTTCGTATTGGGAAGGCTTTTGTTTATGGCAAAATACTTTGAAACCATCCTGAGCATAAACGTATTTCTTGAAATGGTAACGTATCTCTTATCTTCATTCTCTTTTGTTTTTAACGCTCCGATAAAATCTTCTGCCGTAGCCTTAGCGTCAACCTCGTTCTTTGGAATAGCGTTAAACACTTGTTTCGCAAAGCTATAAAAGACGTCGTCCGAAATAGCGTCCAATTTCCAACGCCTTACGATAACGTCCCCGACGTTCCCGTCAACGACGCTTTTCATCGTAACGTCGACACCGTTCGCAATCCATTGTTGTCCCGGTCTCGACGTAAAAACCATGCGCACGTTTTCTTTTGTCAAATCGTCGCAATTTTCAAGCAACGCTTTGATTGCTATAAATCTTTCAGGCGATATTTCGTCTACTCCGTCAAACAAAAAACACGGCATACCGTTGCGGACGACGCATTTTATCATCTCTTTGGTCATTCCGTTTTGGGTTGCTTTTGCAATTGCGTCAACGATATCGTTATCGGCAGTCAAACATCCGTCTATCCTTTTTAGTTCCGCATATATCGGAAACAATTCGTTTCGCGAATACTGACGTTCGAGCAATATTTCGGATAGTCTATTGCAAAGTTGTTTTAGGTATATTGACTTTCCTTGTCCCGCATCACCCGAAATTACTACTCGTTTTTCGTTTTCAAGACTGTTTAAAAATCCGTCCATATCGCTTTCGCCATAATCGGGATTTGCCGCAAAAGGCAAGCCCATTCTCTCGGATTCTTCCTTTTCTCTCTTAAGCTCCTCGTTGGTTTTTTGTTTTTTGATTTTGAACGTTATCCAGTCTTTGATATCCTCGTTGACGCTCTCGCCGACGTCTTCTTTGGTAAACGTTTGTTTATTCAAAAACTCATCAAACGACGTTCTTTGCCCATCCAAAAACATCGTATTGAAAATCAATTCAACGATTTTTCTCAGGATATTTTCGTCAACGCTCTCCGACGACGTATCCAAAACAACCGAAAACTCCGCCGTTTTCGATTTCAACCAAGAAATAAGCCTATCATGTTCATTAGGTTCTTTTCCGTCCGAGCGGCAATAGCTGCTACCTTCGGGATTGATATATTTAAAATCGCCCGTTTCCGTTGCGTTATCCAAGACGATAGCAACGACGGGAACGTTTCGTTCTTTGGCACGTTTAAGTTCTTCCTCACACCAATCTACGCCCTCTCGTTGTGTCAAATAATCTTGACTCACGATACATAAAAAACAATAGCAATTATCTATTGCATTGCGCAAATCAAGAGGAAAACCGTCTTTTGACCACTTCCACAAATCCTTTTGGTCAAAGAAAACACTCTTTCCCAGCATTTTTTCCAATGCCCTATGCAACTTTTCCACGTAATCGTTGACATTATCGCTTCTACGGTAACTCGTAAAAATTTCTCTTTTGTTTTCGCCCATTTTCCTCTCCTTCGTAAACGTAATTGCGAAAAAACTGAATTCAAAACGTGAAGATATCTGAAAAATCAATACGCGTTGCTCCCAATTCTATTATTAGTATAATCTAAATGCTAATAAATGTAAATAGCCTAATTTTCACGCAAACCCTTTCAAAGAAAACCCGAATATGGCAAAACATATTCTTATATGGCATTTAATTTGCTAACGCGAAAATCAAAAAATAAAAAACCAATCCGCCACCGGTGCGGATTGGTAAAATGTGGTGGAGGCAACAGGACTCGCTAATCAGCAGAGCGAGATTGCTTGCAATCGGAAGCGGAGCGTGCAGTGTGACCGAGGTCACAGCCATACGAAGTATGGTGACGGCAAATGCCGTCAAGTTCGAGTCGCGTTGTCGGCATAAATATAAGAAAAACCCTACTGTTTAGTAGGGTTTTCGGGTGTTGGTGGAGGCAACAGGACTCGCTAATCAGCAGAGCGAGATTGCTTGCAATCGGAAGCGGAGCGTGCAGTGTGACCGAGGTCACAGCCATACGAAGTATGGTGACGGCAAATGCCGTCAAGTTCGAGTCGCGTTGTCGGCATAAATATAAGAAAAACCCTACTGTTTAGTAGGGTTTTCGGGTGTTGGTGGAGGCAACAGGACTCGAACCTGTGACCTCACGGATGTGAACCGTGTGCTCTAACCAACTGAGCCATGCCTCCGTACAATGCGCGCATAGCACGCATTGATTTCTGTTATGATTTGTACATTCTCTTACGAGCAGCTTCCGCTTTCTTTTTGCGTTTTACGCTGGGTTTCTCGTAAGCCTCTTTCTTGCGGAGGTCACCGATGATGCCGTCACGTGCGCATTTTCTCTTAAAACGACGGATAGCGTTTTCCAAGCTTTCGTTTTCGCCGACTTTAACTGTAGACATCTGATTCACCTCCTCGAAAATGGATTTTACCTTACTATTATACACAAAAATTCGCCGATGTCAAACGAAAATGTTACACCGAGCGGCGCTTTTTGAAAAATGCGTGCTCAATCGCACCGAATAAAAATTACTCAAACCTCCCCATGCCGATTTTATATCGAATTATAAATTATCCTACGCTTTTACGGTTTTTCCGTCAATATTGCATAAATATGCGAGAAAGGCGGATTTGATATGCAAAAATTTGAAAAACGAGGTCAAAACGCTGGACTTATGCAAAAATGCGTGGTATGATTTGTCCATCAAATTGGTAGAGGCGCGAGTTTTATGACAAGCCGACGACGCGGACTACGTCGCGGTGGCAAAGGAAAACTCGCCGAAAGGTACTTCGTTCGGTTCGGGACGATTTATCTTGGGACAACGCAGAATATGCGTTGTACTGTCACCGCAAGGTGGAGCGCTATCGACATTGACAGGTTATTTTTTATCCGCAATGTTGTTGGCATTGCGGATTTTTTATCTTCAATGCATTAGCCGTCGATTTGAATATTCTTTTCGAGGTGCATCAAACAATGAAAAAAGCAATGAAAATCATTACGATCATGCTTGTTTTGTCCGTTTTGGCAGGTTGCATAGTGGCACTTACCGCTTGCAACGATTCAAAAGACAAAGACAATCAACTTGTCGTAGGCTTGGAATGTGCGTATATTCCATTCAACTTCACGCAACAGACCGACGCCAACGACGCCGTAAAAATCAGCAACGCCGACGGTTATGCCAACGGCTACGATATCCTGTTTGCAAAACGCATAGCGGACGCATTGGGCAAGGAACTCGTAATCGTCAAGACGGATTGGGACTCTCTCGTCCCCGGCGTACAAGCGGGCACGCTCGACCTCGTAATCGCAGGCATGAGCCCCACCGCCGAAAGACGCGAATCAATTGATTTTTCACAGCCCTACTATCAAAGCAATCTCGTCATAGTGGTGAGAAAGGACAGCGCATACGCCGCGGCGCAAAACCTCGACGATTTTTCGGGTGCGAAAATAGCGGCGCAACAAGGCACTTTCCACGACGAAGCATTGCAAAAGCAAGCGGCATCGCACGGCATACTCGCACAGACCGCAATGCAAAGTTTCCCCATAATGACGGCTGCGCTCAACGCAAAACAAATTGACGGATACGTAGCCGAAGAGCCGGGTGCGATTGCGGATTGCGCCGCAAACGAAGGGCTTACATACGTCCATCTTTTGAACAACGAAACGGGCTTTGCCGCAAGCGAGGAAGAAACGCAAATCGCCATCGGCATGCGCAAAGGCTACGAATATGCCGACGTCATAAACACAGTCGTCGGGAGCATATCCGAGGCGGTAAGATATTCCACCGACAACGCCGCATACCGCACGACATTCTTCACAAGAGTGGGCAACATCATCAAAACCTACTATCTATCCATATTAAAAGGTGTCGGATACACGATTTTGGTTGCAATCGTCGGCACAATCGCAGGCTTGCTAATCGGCATTTTGATCGGCATCTATCGCACTCTCGAAATGCCGCAAAACAAATTCTTGGCGGCACTTAAAAAGATAGGCGACTTCATCCTCTCGGCGTACATCGAGGTATTCCGCGGCACTCCTATGATGGTGCAAGCAATGGTCATATTCTGGGGCTTTGCGCTCATCAACGACGGCGCGACAATGGACGTTACCATTGCGGGTCTTATCATCGTATCCATCAATACGGGCGCGTACATGGCGGAAATCGTGCGCGGCGGCATCATATCCATAGACAAAGGACAGTTCGAAGGCGCGCAAGCAATCGGCATGACTCACTCACAAACCATGTGGAATATCGTCCTGCCCCAAGTATTGCGCAACATAATGCCGAGCGTGGCAAACGAGTTTGTCATCAACATCAAAGACACATCCGTGCTCAACGTCATCGGCTTTACGGAACTTTTCTTCTATGCAAAGTCCATTGCGTTCAACACATATGCGATATTTGAGACCTACCTCGTCGTAGCGGTTATCTACTTCATCCTCACCTTCACGATAACAAGAATTCTCCGCCTTATCGAGAAGAAAATGGACGGCAAGAAAGACTATCAGATTATGGGCTCGCAAAACCTCGATGCCGACTCCATAATCCGTGAAAAAAATGCAATGGGAGGCAACAGATGAGCCAAGATATGAATATAACAGAAAATGTCATAGATCAACAAAACATCGGCTTAGATGCCGCAAATAACGATAATTCGGAAGAAATCACGCAATGCGTGTCGGCAAACGAACATAGCGCCTCTCCCCTCATCGAGATACGACATCTCGAAAAGAATTTCGGCGATCATCAAGTGCTAAAAGACATCGATTTCACCGTCAATGCAGGCGATGTAACATGCATAATCGGCTCGTCGGGCAGCGGCAAATCCACACTTTTGCGCTGCATCAATTTGTTTGAAACGCCGACCTCGGGCGAAATATACTTCCATGGCGAAGATATAACAAAGACGAAAAGTGCTCCCAAGTATCGTGAAAAAGTCACGATGGTGTTCCAATCCTTCAACCTTTTCAACAATCTATCCGTGCTTTCCAACTGCACGATAGGTCCACGCAAAGTGCTGAAAATGAAAAAGGAAGAGGCGAACGCCGTGGCAATGAAATATCTCGAGCTTGTGGGTATGAGAGCATACGTCAACGCAAAACCACGTCAACTTTCGGGCGGTCAAAAACAACGTGTCGCAATCGCGCGTGCGCTTGCAATGTCTCCGGAAGTCATACTCTTTGACGAACCCACTTCTGCCCTCGATCCCGAAATGGTGGGCGAAGTGCTAAACGTCATGAAAGAGCTTGCCGACGCAGGACTTACCATGCTTGTCGTAACCCACGAGATGACGTTTGCGCGCGACGTAGCCAACAAAGTGGTGTTTATGGACCAAGGCGTAATCGTGGAAGAAGGCTCGCCAAGCGACATCTTCACCAATCCGAAAGAAGAGCGCACCAAGACGTTCCTCTCTCGTATGCTTGCCGAAGCAAACGCACAATAAACAGTCAAAAATCCTGTTAGATAATCGAAAACCGCCTATCACACGGCGGTTTTCTTTGTGATTAAATAGAAAAGTATAATCAACCAAAAGATTAAATACGGCTTAAAAACCTATTTTTATGTTTGCAATCGTTGATTTTGCACGGTTTTTGTGTACAATAAAATCAGTATCGTTTTAGAGGCGACGTTATGAAAATCAAGACAAAAAGATATTTGATTTTGCTTTTGGTGCTTATGCTTGCGCTGTGCACACTCTTTGCATGCTCGCAAAATGACGACGGCAACCCCCCTCCTCCGAATGATTCGGACAATTCCGACGATGAACTTCCCGAAATAGACTGGGAGGCATTTTTCGGCGGTTTTTCTTCCCAAAACGAGCCTCAGTTTTTGCCCTATGCCGACGCAAAATACGGTGAATCGATTGAAATAACATATCATTCCGACGTTACAAACGCCGACAAGCACGCAATGGTTACGCTCCCCTACGGCTATGACGAAAGCAAACAATACCCCGTGCTTTATTTGTTGCACGGCATTTTCTGCAACCATAAATCCTGGACGGAAAACGGCAATGCAAAATACATCGTGCAAAACCTCAACCTCGACAAAGGCATAAAAGAAATGATACTCGTATCCGTCAACTCTATCGTCAACGCAGACGAAAAAGCGCCATCTATTTTCGACAACGAATACGCCGCGATTTTCGACAAAACGGGCGAAGACATCGTAACTTCGCTTATGCCGTATGTCAACGAGCATTATTCCACCCTCACAGACAGAGAAAACACCGCAATCGCAGGCTTTTCCATGGGCGGCCGCGAAACTATGCTAACAGCCTTTGCCTATCCCGAAAAATTCGGCTATGTCGGCGCGTTTTCCTCTGCAGGCTATGACAGCAGCGTGGTAAGTTTCAGCTCGCAAATCCCCGACTTCAAGACGACGGAAGGATACGAATTTGAGTATCTAATGCTTGCAATCGGCTCAAGCGACTACTCCACAGGACATATCACGAGAGCGCTCGAGAGCAAACTCACCAAAAACGGCATTGCCTTTGACAAAAAGACATACAACGGCGGACACGATTTCTATGTGTGGAAGTGCGCACTGTATGATTTTGCGCAAAAGATATTTCAAACAGAGAGTGTAACTCCCTAAATGCAACATCCCCCCTTCCCTTCGGGCTTTGGACTTCGGCGTTTGCGCACCGCAATCCGCCTCGTT
>SAMEA104315437__coassemble_875_pt1 | contig 12216 bp, 10 predicted proteins | sample SAMEA104315437__metabat2_low_PE_024 | metagenome-assembled genome bin SAMEA104315437 (sample SAMEA104315437) | gut metagenome | biome: Monkey gut; feature: monkey-associated habitat; material: faeces | place: China | collected 2013 | reverse complement strand
AGGCGGATTGCGGTGCGCAAACGCCGAAGTCCAAACACCTTGAGGAAAGGGGAAAATTGCATTTAATATTTATTTTTATAAATGCCGGCGTGTCCGGAAAGAGGGGGAAAGTTGCATTTAGAGGAGTTACTACTGCACTCTATTTGTAAATAAAATTATTTAGTATTTAATTCCTATTTACTAATTATTATTTCAATTATTTCATATCATTTTGGTATGAATAACACCGCCAAATCTTTCACCATAGTAACTGGCTTTTCAATTGCGACAAGACTCATGTCTTTCGTGTTCAAAATGTGGATGTCGCGCACTCTCGGCGCAGAGGTCGTCGGACAATACCAAATCGCTTTGAGCGTGCTTTTGATGCTCTTCACTATAACCGCAGGCGCGCCCGTCGTACTTTCTCGCAAAGTCGCAGAGGCGGCAGTAAACGGAGATATCAGAAAACAAAACTCTCTCACCACCGCCTCGATAATCCTCGGCTTGTCGCTATCCGGCATAATCTGTGCGGTTTTATTCGCGCTCGGCGAAAAACTCTCACCCTTATTTTCAAATCCCGAATGCTTGCCGATATTCTTCATAATGCTTCCCTCGCTCGTTACGTCCACGCTGTACGCGTCCTTGCGCAGTTGGTTTTGGGGGCGCAAAAACTTTGTGGCATTCTCTTCAACAGAGCTTATCGACGAGGTTGTGCGCATAATTCTTGCCGTAATCTTTGCAAGCGGCATAATAGCAAGCATGCGAGGCGCAAACGGCATTGCCCTTGCCATGACGCTCTCCGACGCTCTTTGCGTAATAATCCTTGCCGTGCTATACTTCATAGCAGGCGGAAGATTGACCAAGCCGAGCGGCTTTAAGGACTTGACCTTGCGCACAATTCCTCTTTCCGCCACTCGCATAATATCTTCTCTCGGCGCGTCGCTCACCGCACTTGTAATCCCCCAACTTCTCGTATCTTCGGGTATGAGCGTGGCGGCAGCCACCGCCGAATACGGACGTGTCGCAGGCATGGCGCTTCCTCTTATTATGGCGCCCGTAACGTTCATAAGCGCGCTTTCCGTAGTTCTTACGCCCGACGTGGCGCAACTGCGCAAACAAAACGATATAGAGGCGTTGCGCACCAAACTCTCAACCTCCTTGCTCTTTGCGCTCATAACCGCAAGTTTCTTCTTTGCAGTGTACCTTCCACTCGGGCAAAGCCTCGGCAAACTCCTGTTCGCCGACGAAAAAGCAGGCGATTTCGTTTCATATTGCTCGCTAATCCTCTTCCCGATAGCCACGGCGCAAGCCACAACCCCCATGGTAAATTCTCTCGGCAAGGAACGCTACACGCTCCTATTCACTGTTTTCGGCGCGATTTCCATGCTTCCGTGCATATTCTTTTTGCCAAAAGTCATAGGCGTATATTCCATGGCGGTTGCCTCGGGGCTCTGCTTTGCGATAATCTCCATATGCAACTTTGTCGTGCTAAAAAAGGAAGTCGGCGCTTTCATCAACCACAAAAAGACAATCCCGCTCATTCTCTCGAGCGGCATTCTCGCCGTATCAGGCTATTTCACAGCGCTTTTGCTGCGCAGATACGCAGGTCATATAACCGCAATCATAGTAACGGGCGTATATCTCGTGTTTTTCTTCTTCCTAATCATAGGCGTATTCGATATTGCCGACGTCGTGGCGTGCATAAAGATGCTAAAACCTACCGCAAAATCCTCAACCGTACGCAACGCAAAGCCTCCGCGCCGCAAAGCGCACAAATCACGCAATAAAGCGTCCAAAACACGTCAGAGCGGCGGAAAATCCCCTCGCAATCCATCCAAGCCTCCTTTCGAGCAAGAAGGCAGGCGCAATTCCGCTCATATTTCAAAAAATCGCGCTCACAAGGCGCTCGACCGCCCCGAAACAGGCAAAAATCGCGCGTTACATCGCACGCAAAACAAAGCGGCATAGTATAAAACCTCGCCGTATATACACACTACGGCTATGCTTAATCTATTTATAAGAAGTTTGGTTTTATACTTCGTATTGCTCGTTGCGATGCGACTTATGGGCAAAAGGCAACTGGGCGAGTTGCAACCTTTCGAACTTGCAATCACGCTTGTTGCCAGCGACCTCGTATGCATACCTATGGCGGACGCGTCCATACCTATTCTGTACGGAGTAATCCCCGTTTTTTCGCTGTTTTTGGTGCATATTCTCATCACGAAACTCGCCACCAAAAGCATAAAATTTCGCAAATTTCTCAACGGCAAACCCATCATTATCATCGAAAAAGGCAACATTTTACCCGACGTTATGAAAGAGCTCAACCTCAACATCGACGACATTATGGAAGCATTGCGCGGCGCAGGTTACTTCAACCCGAGTGAAGTGGAATACGCCATTCTGGAAACCAACGGCAACCTCAGCGTTATGCCCAAATCCGGCAACAGACCGCTTTGCCCCGACGATGTAAAAATGACCGTCGATGAAGCGCAAATCCCCGTCGCCGTCATTATGGAAGGTGAGTTTGTTGCGGAAAACCTTACAAAACTTCAAGACGACGTCAAAGAAAAGGTGTTACGCCTCTTGTCAAACATCGGTGTGAATCAACAAGACGTATTGGTGGCGCTCGTTGCAGGCGACGACGTGTTTATCCAGCCCTTTAAGGACGATTATATAATCACCTCGCTCACGCCGACAACCACCAATCCGAGCGTTACGCTCAAAGAGGAAGTGAGATGAAAAGAGTCTTTGTCGCAGTCATAGTGCTCATACTTATCGTTACGGGCGGAATACTTGAAAACATCTACGTTACAAAAACTTTCGGCGAGTTGGAAGACAAACTCAAATCCCTCGAACAAGCCGTACTTGCCGAGGACGAAACGTCCCTCGAGCAACTCCGCGACATCTCCGACTGGTGGGAAAAGCGGCGAATGTATATAGAACTTTTTGCCTACTCACCCGACGTAAGAGCGTTTTCGGTAGCCATGGGCGAGGCGGAAGGCTCGCTTGAGTGCGGCGATTATCAGAACGCAACGTCCAAGTGTCGCTCCCTCATAATCATGGCAGACAACATACGCCGCCTTCTCGACTTCAACGCAGAGGACATCATCTGATAATTCAAAGCCATGTCGAAACAAGCATAAATCGGTCAAGTCGCAAAAGTCTATTATGCAATTTACAACAAATCTTTATCTGCGGCAATAGGCAAGCGCAGCAACGAAAAGCACGCGGTATGCGTGCTTTTCGATATGAGGATACCTCGATTTATTCTATGGACATCTGCCGATATATGATTATGAATGTCCATACTTGTATATATTTATATATGTATATATGCGCATATATCGATATGGTAACACCCCTTCCGATTGCCTAAGATTTTGCAAGCGCGGCTTTCAGGTCGTATATGTCGCCTGCGCCTATCATTAGCACCGTATCCACCTCGTGTGCGTGCATATTGACAAAATCGACAGTTGACTGCTTGCTTTTTGCAAGATAAACTTGATTTTGCGGAAATTTGTCGAAAATTGCGTTTGCCAAGACGCTGCTGTCAACGCCCATTTCAATCGTTTCTCTTGCGGCATACGTCGGCATAATCACAACGTACTTTGCAAAATCGCAACCGCCAAGCACATCGACAAAATCGGGAAGATATGCCTTTGTCCTCGAATATGTATGCGGTTGGAAAACAACGATTGCGCCGCCGCATTTTCTTGCGCGCTCAAGCACGCATTTTATTTCCTTCGGGTGATGTGCGAAATCAAAATACACTCTCGCTCCGTCAATATCTTTGCTCCTTTCAAATCTCCGTTTTACGCCTTTATAACTTGAAAGCGCGTTTGCGCCGTCTTTGATTGTCATTCCCAAACGCATTGTAGTCATAAGCGCAAAAAGTGCGTTTTTATAATTATACTCGCCGTCGTCCTCAAGTTTCAGTCGAGCGACGTACGTTCCGTTTATATATATCCTAGCCCCGTCGGCCGCGACTTTTGCATACAGCGAATCCTGCTCGCACGCAACGCAAAACTCTGACGAATTTATCGTGGTTTTGTACAAATCGGACATATCCTTTTCGCTTGCAATTTTTATGGGCGCGCCGTCCAAAAAACTCTTGAACGCAACTTGCACTTCGTCGAGATTTTTATAGCAATCGGGATGGTCGCACTCGACATTGGTTACAATGCCTATATCTCTTTTTATTGCAAGCATATGCCTTTTATACTCGCACGCCTCCGTTAGAAAAACGCACTTCTTGAGTTCGGCGATTTTGCTCGCATATGTATTGTTGACATAATTGCCCCCGTCTACACACTCGCCGCCTATCATGGACAAAAATTTGCAGTTTGCCTGTTTTAGAATATGCGTAATCATCGCCGTAGTGCTTGTCTTTCCGTGAGTTCCCGCAATGGCAACGCTCCGTCCGAACAGCCTTGAAACCTCGCCCAAAAACTCGTGCCTTTCATAAAGTTTTGCGCCGCTCTGTTTCGCATATACAAGTTCCTTGTTGTCAGTCCTAATCGCGCTTGAAAAAACGACGATATCAGCATGTATATTCTGCGGTTTTTCGCCTTGCCAAATCACTGCGCCCTTTTGGCTCAACTCATCGCAAATCGGCGTAATTTTTGCGTCGCTGCCGCTCACTTTTCCGCCGAAATCCAGCACAAATCTTGCCAGCGCATTGCACGATATGCCGCCGATTCCTATAAAATGCACCGTTTTATTTGCAAAATCCAACATAGCACATTATATGCAAAACCTGTTTTTGTGTTTCGCTACAAACGTAGTCTATCCGCACACGTCGTATTTTTGCCTTGATAGGCACTTTTTTAGGTGCTAATATAATTTATAGGGGATTTCCCAAAGATAAGGTAAGGAGGATAAAATTATGATCAATATTACCGACGTAAGAGTACGTTTTGTAAAAACCGACGGCGGGAAGCTAAAAGGCGTAGCGACAATCGTCATCGACGACTGTTTCGCAGTTCACGACATCAAACTCATAGAGGGCGAAAAAGGCATATTCATGGCGATGCCGTCAAGAAAGTTGCCCGAAGGCGAATACAAAGACCTCGTCCACGCAATCAATTCTCCGACGCGCGAGTATATAAAAGAGAAAATTCTCGACGCATACAACAAAAAAATAGAAGAAAACGTTACCGAATAAGCGTGCGCTCGGGTGCGGGCTACGCCCGCCCGCAATTATTAACTATTAATTATTAATTCAAAAATAGGGCAGTCTTCACTGCCCCGTTTTTATATTTACTCAACGACATACGTATATTTTCTCATATATGCATATGTTAGAAAATAATTTAAACGGCATATGCGCAATTGCGCATATGCCGTTTTGATTTCGTTTAGGCTTTTTGCCGATTTTAAATGCCGAATTAATTTTTGCTCGTATCGAGCAAAATCCTGCTTCTCTACCCTATTAGAAATTTGACGGGTGCTCGTCAAGGGCAAGCGTTCCGCCCGGGTTGAGCGTGTTGTTGGGATCGAAGTATTTTTTGAGCGCCTTGAACACATCGAGTTGAGCCGTTCCGACAGAGCCTTCGAGGTACGGAGCAAAGAGTTTGCCGATGCCGTGATGGTGAGAAAGCGCCGCGCCCGACTTCATGATTGCCTCGAGAATGGAGCTATGATACTTCTTGAAAGCGTCCAAATCCGTTGTCTTGATGATGAAGATGAAGTAGAGGTTTGCGCCGTTGGGATAACTGTGCGAAATATGGCAAGTGCAGATTGCGTTCGGCCACGCTTTGACCACTTTTCTCACCTCGTCATGCACTTTGGGCATATTATCCCAATTGACCGCGCACTCGAGCGTATCGATTATGATGCCGTAGTCCTGAATGGTATCTCTGAGATACGGATCGCTGAATCTGCCGTGCTCCCACGCCGTCGTAACGTAACCCGTGAGCGAAAGTCCGTGATACTTTCTTGCAATCTTTCTTACGTTGCGCATAATATTTCTTTGCAATCCGTCCTCGCCGTCGCAGAAACCAAGGAGCAAGCATCTGGAGTGCTGTTTATAACCCTTTGCAGCAAGCAACGGTTCAAGCGGAGAGCCGATAATTCCGTACATATGCGACATCATATCCGTTTCCTCTGCGTCCGAAAGACGGAATGCCGACGGATGACCGAATTCTCCTTGCATAACTTCTCTCATAACAGCCATACCGTCCTCCCACGTCGGGAACATAAAGGAGAATTTTCTATGTTTTTTGGAGAGATGGAACACTTTGAGCGTAACCTCTGTCAAAATGCCGAAGCAGCCTTCGCTGCCCATCATAATTTGGTCGATATCCGGGCCCGTTGCTTTTCTCGGCGCGCCGTCCGTCTTGATTGTTCCGATAGGCGTAACGTATTCTTGTTTAAGCACAAGGTCTGCGGCGCATCCGTAGTATGTGGAGTTTTGTCCCGAGCCGCGAGTTACCACCCAGCCGCCAACGCAGGAATACTCAAACGATTGCGGGAAATGTCCGCAAGTATAGCGTTTGCTCGTTCCGAAGTTTTCGGGAGCGTGGTTGAGGATATCCTCGAGTTGCGGGCCGCTGATACCGGGCTGCACGGTGATTGTGGAATTGACCTCATTGAACGCAACAACCTTGTTGAAGTTCTTGCTGATGTCGATCATGATATTGGGCGACACCATCGCCTCCGTGCCGCGCGTAACGCTTGAACCGCCCGCATGCACGTACACCTTAATTCCGTTCTTCTCCGCATAATGCACAAGCCCTTCTATTTGTTCTTTGGTTGAGGGATACACAACGATATCGGGCACGTTTTCCACAATGCCTTTTCTAAGACGCATGATGTCTATCATGGTTTTGCCGTATGCAAGGCGCACTCTCTCGAAGTCGTCGACGCTTGCGTTTTCCTCGCCAACGATTGCCGTGATATCCGCGATTTGCTCTTTTGTAAGCGCGCTTTCAACGTGTACGTCCACAAGTTGTTCTCCCGTGTCCACCATCTCTTTGAAGTCGTCGTCGGTGAGCGAGAAGATGTTTTTAATAAGTTTATAAAGACCTTCTTTGGGGGCTTTGTACTTGTTGGGATCGCCCCATTTCATAATGGAACGGAAAGATTTTTCTTGGGGTGCTTCGGTGATCCACTTGGGTTCGAATTCCTTATAGGGTTTTGACATAATTCCTCCAATTGCCGTTTTATCCGACTGTTTTCGACAGATAAACCGACGATTTATTCATTAAATTATTTTTAGTTGTTTTCGTTTTCGGCTTTTGCATTGCGCAAAATCATCTTCAAATCGTCATAAAGTTTCTTGTTGTTGGGATATATTCTGCGATATATTCTGTTGTACAGTTTGTTGTAAAGCGCATGCTCTTTCATATCGGGTTGAAACTCTGCGGATATATGCACCATATTCTCCGCTGCCTCTTCGAATGACTTGTAAACGCCCAATCCCTTGAAAGCGGTGATTGCCGCGCCCAGCGAGGACGTTTCGTATGTCTGCGCTCTTCTAACGGGAATACCCATGATATTTGCCGTAATTTGACAAATCTCGTCGCTTTCGCTGCCTCCGCCCGACACTGCCAAAAATTCCACTTTGATTTTGGTCTTGCGCTGAATGGAAAGCAATCCGTCGTAAAGTCCGTATGCGATGCCTTCTATTATCGCGCGATAAATATGTATGCGTGTGTGGCAATCCGCAAATCCGAGTATCGCGCCTCTTGCCGTCGGATGCTTGATACCGGGAGTCCAATACGGCTGCAAAATAAGCCCCTCGCAACCTGCTGGCACGTCTTTGAGATGTTTGTTTAAAAGTTCCTCTGCGGCAATGCCCAGTTCTTTTGCCTCTTTAACCTCTTTGTGCGCAAATTCGTTCTTAAACCACGAAAGCATCCAATATCCGCGATAAATTTCCACTTCGGGATTGTATTTCCCCGGCAAAACCGCAGGATAAGACGGCACAAACGGCTCCGTTTCGACATATTTATCCGTGGTCATCTGCACGGTTGCGGTAGTACCCAAAGAGAGCGAAGCTCCCGTGCTGTCCACACAACCCGAGCCCAACGTTTCGCATCCCTTATCCGAGCCGGACGCAATGACGGGCAATCCTTGCTTAATACCGAGGTCGTCGCTCGCCTCTTTTGTGATATATCCGATGATGGTTCCCGGCTCCACAAGCTCGCACATATCCTTTGCTTTCAAATCGAAAATGGGAGCGGTTATCGCGCGAGGTCCTTGCCACGTCTTTGCCTTGTAGTCAAACGGGATATGCCCGATCTGGTTTGCCACCGAGTCTTTCATAACCCCTGTCAAACGATAAGTAATATATCCCGAAAACATCAGAAATTTGTGCATTTTCGCCCAAACTTCGGGCTCGTACTCATGCACCCAGTTGCAAGCGGACGACTTGCATTGAGTCGCCGCCATATCGTACATGTTGATAAGTCGTAGAAGCGATTTGAACCCGGAGCCGAATCTCGTTTTGTCCGCGTCCTTGACTTCTCTTTGGTCAAGCCACAAGATGATATCGCGGAGCGGCTTTCCGTCCTTATCCACAACCACCGCCGTATCGCGGATTGTGGTAACGCTCACCGCGCGGATATCATCCCAAAGGTCGGCGCACTTTTCTTTAAGTCCGTTTGTCGCCTCTTTCAGCCTATCCCAATAGAATTCGGGCTTTTGTTCCGCCCAACCTATTTCTTTTGAAAAATACGGCTCTTTGAAATGCACTTTCTCTTTTCCGTAATCTTTTCCGTGCTTGTCGAACAGCATAGCGCGCACGCTCTGCGTTCCGAAATCGATTGTCAGCACCAATGGTTCACTCATAATTTTCCCTTTTATCATTTATCAATAGATTGTTGCCGTAGCAATGAGATTGACGTCCGTACCGACGATGTTTTGCGCCACAACGTCGCCTCTCTTCACTTTTTTATCAACCACGATAGCGTTGATTTCTTTCATCAAATCGTCTATTTTCGCCTTTGGAATTTCCCCGTCCGTCCTCACGGGAAGCACGGGATAATCCTTAAAAGTAGTCGCCACCGTCGAGCAAACGCTCCTCATCGGGCAGGTAGTTTCGGATATGGCAAACGCCTCTCCTCTCTTGCAACCGTTGCCTGTAACGACTCCGTTTTCGACGTTTATTCTGCACCCTCTCGGGCAAACGATACACACCAAATCCATTTATCTTTCCTCCACGACAGCTACGATTTTCGAGTTTTCGGTTATGCCGAACGCCGAGAAATCGATTTCCACTCTCTGCATTTCAGGCGGACGCAGGAACGAAAAGTTTTTCTTGTACACTTCCTTTCCGTCCACCGTAAATCTGAGCGTTGCCTTATCCATATCTTTTGCCGCGCGGAAGAAGAACACCACCTTGTCGCAAGGCTTGCCGACGTCAATGCGATGTGGCACAAAACTCAAAAGCCCTTCCCCTCTTTCAATGCGCGCGCATTTGCCGGACGGCTTGAATTCCACTGCGTTTGCGCCTGCGTCTTTTGCGCATTCCGACACATAATCCACCAAATCGAACACATTAAGTGCGTTTCCTGCCGAAAACACGCCGTCGATGGACGACATATAAGTCTGGTCGCAATCCGCGCCTTTTGTGAACGGATTGATTTTCACGCCCAGCGATTCGGCAATTTCGTTTTCGGGAATAAGCCCGACGGAAAGTATAAGCGCGTCGCAGTCAATACGTCTTTGAGTGCCTTCTATGGGTCTCATTTTGTCATCGACTTTTGCAACTTCCACGCCCTCGAGCCTGTCTTTTCCAAACACTTTCGTAACCGTATGCGAGAGGTATAGGGGTATATCGAAATCATGCAAGCACTGATGGATATTTCTCGTAAGACCGCTCGGAGTGGGCTTGACTTCATACACGCCTTCCACCTTTGCGCCCTCGAGCGTAAGACGGCGCGCCATAATAAGACCTATGTCGCCACTTCCCAAAATCACGCATTTTTTAGTCGGGAGTTTTCCCTGCAAGTTGACAAAGTTTTGCGCCGTACCTGCGGTAAACACACCGCTCGGGCGAGTGCCTTGTATAAACACCTGCTTTGCCGTGCGCTCTCTGCACCCCGTCGCCAGAACGATTGATTTCGTAAAAAATTTCTCTATGCCGTTTGAGGACACTGCGGTGATTTCAAAACCGCCGTCCTTTTTCTCCACGCGCGTTACGAACGTGAGCGTAAAAGTATCGATATCTAGTTCTTTTACAAAGTCTATATATCTTTCGCTATATTCCGGACCTGCGAGTTTTTCGCCGAAACGAATGAGTCCGAAGCCGTCGTGCACGCATTGTTTGAGTATGCCTCCAAGCCTCGCCTCTCTTTCGATAACGGCGACTTTCCCGCCTTTGAGGCATGCGCTTTGCGCTGCGGACAGACCTGCAGGACCGCCGCCGATAACAACTACGTCATAATTTCGCATATCACATACCCCCTTTCGTATTGCCGTAAACGATTACGCTACCCTCGTCGCCCTTGAGCACGTCCTCTATTTCGACGTCTTCATGTTCTGCAATGATTTTAGCAACGAGCGGCGAACAGAATCCGCCCTGACATCTGCCCATACCGGGGCGCACGCGACGTTTGACACCGTCGATTGTCGCCACTTTGAGCGGACTTTCGAGAGCGTCGATAATTTCGCCCTTGCTCACCTCTTCGCAGCGGCAAATAATCTCGCCGTAGTCGGAATTGTTTTTAATGTATTCCGCTCGCACACTGTCAGGTTGGTCGGCAAGGCGAGGAGTATGTTTATAAACGGGATTGAAAGCTTTATTGTCCTTTGCGCCGAGGTCTTGTTTCACCCAATCTCTGATATCGCAAGCGATAGCCGGAGCGGCGGTGATACCCGGCGACTGAATGCCGGCAGCCTCATAAATATTGCTTGTAAATATACCTCTGCGCACCACAAAATCTTCCTCGTACGTTGCTGCGCGAGTGCCTGAAAAATACGTAATAACGTCGCCCTTATTGAGCATGGGCTGAGCGAGTTTTTGTTTTTTGATGATATTATCGATGTCCTGCATGGACGTAGAATAATCCTCTCTGGACGGCACTTCGTGAGCGTCGGGACCAACGAGAATGTTTCCGTCAACAGTGCGCATAACGCCGCCGCCTTTGGTGTGTCCCACTTGCTCCTTGTTGTCGGGACGAGCTTCCGGCGGAAGCGGCGCAAAGAAACTGCGTGCATACGACGACAGCGCATACCCAACTCTTTTTTTGTCGAGAATGATATCCGTTCCTTTTCTCGGATGTATCGTAAACGTCCTGTCCCCTGCCATATCCGCGATTACGTCGCTGTATACGCCGGCGCAATTGACCACGGCTTTGGGATAAATCGTGCCTCTGTTGGTATCCACGCTTACGATTTTGCCGTTTTCTACTTTCATACCTTTGACGTAGGTATTGAGCGACGCTTTCGCGCCGTTTTCGATAGCGTTATCTATAAGCGCGATAGTCGTTTTATACGGCGAAACCATACCTGCCGTCGCCATATACATAGCGCCGGTCGCCCACTGAGGCGGATTTGGCTCTATTTCTTTCAATTGTTTGGGGGTAAGATGCCTTACTCCCTCTACGCCGAGCTGTTTTGCGCGCAGTTTGTAAAGCGGCGAAATAATGGCGTTTTCCCATTTCGTGGAGAAAATAAAAGTCTGCGCCCAGCGCTTGAGTTGAAGTCCGAGTTCATCCGCAAGTTTGGTGTACGCCTTATTGCCTGCAAGCACGTATTTGAGTTTTTGCTGACCTTTGTGAAGATCGATGCCCGGGTGAATACATCCGTCGTTCCTCGAGGATGCGCCGCAAGCCACGTCATTGCATTTTTCCACCAAAAGCACACTGACGTCGAGGCGAGTAAGCTCGCGCGCAACCGCGCACCCCACGATACCGCCGCCGATGACAAGCACGTCGGGCGTTTGCCCGTCAATCGCCTTGTCCTCGAGCATAGGACGTTTCGGCTCTTCGTGAAAACCTTTCAGTTTGATGTCGTTGAGCACGCCGAGCGACTTTTTGCACACGGCAGCTTTTCCGCATCTGTAGATATCCGCCCAGTTGTCGAGTTCGCCTGTAAGCCTTACGCACCCGCGATACTCTTCCACTTTGACGGACGGAGCAATCCTATTGACCGCCCTGCGTATCTTTGCCAAATTCATTTTCTAACCCCTTTATATCTATTTTTCCGATTTTAGTTCTCGGGAACACGTCTTTGCACTCGACGCATCCGGGCACGTTCCAATGCGACATACGTCTTGCGATATGCGCG
>SAMEA104315437__coassemble_833_pt1 | contig 12725 bp, 8 predicted proteins | sample SAMEA104315437__metabat2_low_PE_024 | metagenome-assembled genome bin SAMEA104315437 (sample SAMEA104315437) | gut metagenome | biome: Monkey gut; feature: monkey-associated habitat; material: faeces | place: China | collected 2013 | reverse complement strand
TGAAAGGCGCACCGCACAAATTGCACGTGCGCAAAATAAGACAAAAAAAGAAAATTTTTATATGGATTAAAATATCCGCTTAAAATGAAATAATTATATAAATTAAAACATTTATTCGCTGTTTGATGCGCTTAAAAAATATAACGCTCTCAAATAGATGAAGAACAAGAAAGAGCCGTCCGAACGGCAACCCTAATTTACTAATGGTAAATGAGTTGACGGACGGACGGCTCTGCCGAAGTTATTCGCTATTTGAGAGCGTTATACACGGGACATATATTCGCCGGTGCGAGTATCAATACGTATAGTATCGCCCTCATTGACGAACATAGGAACTTGAAGTTCGTAACCGGTCTCGACGGTTGCGGGTTTGGTGGCGTTGGTAGCGGTGTTGCCTGCTACTGCCGGTTCGCAAACCGTGATAAGGAGCTCGACAAAGTTTGGCGGTTCAACGGAGAACGGTGCGCCTTGGAAGAATTTCATTGTGACGTTCATGTTTTCTTTGACGAAGTTGAGAGCGTCCTCGACTTGGCTCTTGTTGAGCGGAATTTGCTCGTACGTTTCGGCGTCCATGAAGTAGTAGAACTCACCGTCGTTGTAAAGGTATTCCATCGTCTTGGTCTCGATGTGAGCAAGTTCAAACTTTTCGGTGGGGTTGAAGGTTTGTTCCAAAACCGCGCCCGTAACCACGTTTTTCATTTTCATACGGACGAAAGCCGCGCCTTTGCCCGGTTTGACGTGCAAGAAATCAACGACCGTCATAATCTTGTTGTCGTAAAGAAAGGTAACGCCCTTTCTCAAATCGCCTGCCATAATTTGTGCCATAATGATATTCTCCTAAATTGTGTTTTGATTGGTGATGCGGCAATGCCTATATAGACACATTTTAGCATCTTATAACGCATATTGCAAGTTTTATGCAAAATTTCTCTCGCACAAGCGGTGCATTTGCGCTTGTTTTGTCTTTGAATTTTGCTTTGACCTCTACCCTACGCAAAGGTCAAAGCGCTTGTTTTATTTTGCGTAATCAACGCTGCGAACTTCACGAATAACGTTGACTTTGATTTGTCCGGGATATTCGAGTTCGTTCTCAAGTTTTTCGGCAATTTCTCTTGCAAGGAACACCGTGCTTGCGTCGTTGACTTGCTCGGGCTTGACCATAACGCGGATTTCTCTGCCGGCTTGGACTGCAAACGTTTGATCGACGCCGTCAAAGGATTTTGCGATTTCCTCAAGTTTTTCGATACGTTTGACGTAAGTCTCGACGGATTCACGTCTTGCGCCCGGTCTTGCGCTGGAAATTGCGTCCCCCGCCTGGACAAGCACTGCGTCAATCGTTTGCGGCTCGATATCGTTGTGGTGAGCCGCGATTGCATGGATGACCTCGTTGCTTTCGCGATACTTCTTTGCGATATCCACACCGAGTTGGATATGCGTGCCTTCAAGCTCGTGATCGACGGCTTTACCGATGTCGTGGAGCAAGCCTGCTCTGCGTGCGATACGAGGATCTACGCCGAGTTCTGCCGCCATAACGGATGCCAAAGAGGCAACTTCGATTGAGTGTTTGAGCACGTTTTGACCGTAACTTGTACGATATTTAAGTCTGCCGAGTATTTTGATGATTTCGGGATGCAAGCCGTGCACGCCCACTTCAAAGGCTGCCTCTTCGCCTGCCTCTTTGATTCCTGCCTCGACTTCCTTTCTCACCTTATCGACCATCTCTTCTATGCGAGCGGGATGGATACGACCGTCGGTGATAAGTTTTTCGAGCGTAAGTCTTGCGACTTCCCTTCTTACGGGGTCAAAGCTCGAGAGTGTGATAACGTCGGGAGTATCGTCGATGATGAGGTCGACGCCCGTCGCGCTTTCGAGTGCGCGGATGTTTCTGCCCATACGTCCGATAATTCTTCCCTTCATCTCGTCGTTGGGAAGCGCCACGACGGACACTGTGTTTTCCGTTGCATGGTCCGCAGCGCAGCGTTGGATTGCTTGAGATATGATGTTTTGCGCCTCTTTCACCGCATTGTCTTTTGCTTCTGCGATGAGATTCTTTGCGTCGTTTGCCGCACTCTTCTTAACGCCGTCAAGCAGTGCGTCTTTGAGTTCCTGACAAGCCTCTTCTTTGGTCATGCCTGCAACTCTTTCAAGCTCTTTTTGCATCTTCTCTTGAGCGTTGCCGAGCTCTGCCTCGATGCCTTTTAAGCGTTCCTTGGTTTCCTCGATTTGCTTTTGAGATTTCTCAACGTCATCGAGTTTTTTGTCGAGAGCAGCGTCCTTTTTATCGAGCGTGTCCTCTTTCTTGTCGAGAGCAGCCTCTTTTTGAGCAAGGCGATTCTCGGTGCGTTGCCAGTCTTGCTTGCGCTCTTTGGTTTCGTTTTCGAAATCGACGCGCATTTTGTTCATTTGTTCTTTTGCCTCGAGCATGCCGTCTTTGCGGATGGTTTTTGCTTCGAGATTTGCTTCTTCGATAATTCTTGCAGCTTCACGTTTGGCGTTGCCGATTTTGTTTTGAGAATAAACTCTGTAAATAACCCAACCGAGCAAACCGCCCACCACGATTGCGATTGCAGCCGCTATACCTGCGGCAGCTCCCGGCGTGAGCGCAAGCAAATTGATAATATTGCTGGTCATTTGGTGACCTCCGTATATATAATCAAAACCGATTGAAAACCAAAAATATAGTTATATCAAAAAGATTTAACGAGCCAAATACGCAACAAAAATGCAATATTCAATTGAAATCTATATTATATCTATATCGACAATTGTTTCCAACATATAGTTTTGTCTTAATTAGTATATACTATTTATAGCGTTTAGTCAATGCCGACGGCACAAAAAAAATCGTTTTTCGGGGCTCGAAAAACGATTTTTGTCATTATTGGCGCTTTGCGCAACGGGAACTATTGTTGCATCTCGTATTTTTCGCGGATTTTCGCGTCGACCTCTTCAAAGACTTCGGGGTGCGCTTTCAAAAATTCCATTGCCTTATCTCTGCCTTGACCGATCTTCTCGTCATTGTAGCTGAACCAGCTTCCGCTCTTTTGGATAAATCCGTTTTCTATTGCGAGATCGAGCACGCAACCCATATTGGAAATGCCCGTACCGTACATAATATCGAACTCTGCCACTTTGAAAGGAGGCGCGACTTTGTTTTTGACAACTTTTGCTTTGACGTGGTTGCCGATGATATCGCTACCGTCTTTGATTGTGTCCGCTTTGCGCACTTCGATACGTACCGACGCATAAAATTTGAGCGCTTTGCCGCCCGTGGTCGTCTCGGGATTGCCGTACATAACGCCTATCTTCTCTCTCAATTGGTTAATAAAGATGATGGTGCACTTGCTCTTTGAGGTAGCGGCCGTAATCTTGCGGAGCGCTTGCGACATAAGGCGCGCTTGCATACCGACGTGGCTGTCGCCCATATCGCCGTCGAGTTCCGCTTGCGGAGTGAGCGCGGCAACGGAGTCAACTACGATGATGTCGATTGCGCCGCTTCTTACGAGCGTTTCCACGATTTCGAGAGCTTGCTCGCCGCTGTCGGGTTGCGAAATGTACAAATCGTCGAGATTTACTCCCAACTTGCTTGCATAAGCAGGATCGAGAGCGTGCTCTGCGTCAACGTATGCCGCCGTACCGCCGATTTTTTGCACTTCTGCAACGCAGTGGAGCGCAACCGTCGTCTTGCCCGAAGATTCGGGACCGTATATTTCGATAATTCTTCCCTTCGGGATACCGCCGATGCCGAGTGCGACGTCAAGCGTAAGACAACCCGTCGAGATTGCCTCGACTTTCGGTATTTCGGTCTCGCCCAAACGCATAACCGCGCCTTTACCGAAATCCTTTTCAATCTTGGCGAGAGCAAGTTGCAAATTGTGCGCTCTGTCAGTGGATTTGTCTTGTATTTTTTCTGCCATTGTTTTTCTCCTTTATATCCTATTGCCCAAAAGGCTTTAAGTATTTTCTTTTTTCAACATAATTATACGACAACATATGCACCAAAAACGGGACATACACACCGAAATAACCTTGTTACAATCTCAAAATATCGCCTTTGAGATATCTTATAAGATAGAACAGCGCTACGTTTGACGTCGCTCTTCTTATCTCGTTGCGGCTGCCCGAGAATTTTCTCTCGAACACGGTGATGAAATCACCACCGCCCACGCCTATATACACAAGTCCTACAGGCTTTCCTTCGTCGCCTGTAGGTCCTGCAAGACCTGTGGTTGCAAGCGCGATATCCACAGGACGTTTGCAAAGTCCTTTCACCATTGCGTACGCCGTTTCTCTCGACACGGCGCCGTAATCGGCAAGCACGGACTTGGGCACGCCAAGTCTATCCGCTTTGGACATACGGTTGTAGCACACGATTCCCTCGTAAAAGTTTGCGCTGATACCGGGAATTGCCGTAAGTCGCGAGCATATCTCGCCGCCCGTCAGACTTTCGCCGACAGCAAGCGTGCGATTGTTCATTTTGAGAAGTTTTGCCGCAATCTCTTCAAGCGAGCCTTCCACTGCGGAATACACTTCTTCTTCAAACGCGTTATACACCCTGCTCTTTACCATTTCAAAGGTCTGCCTAGGTGCGTTGCTCGTCATCGTTATAGTTGCGTCAAGGCAATTTTCCTCAACGGAAAACTCAACTCCGAAACCGTCAAACTTTTTCAGTCTGCTTTCGATATCCTCTTTATCAAGCCCGCAAATTTTGACAATTTCTTTTATCATAACGCAATTTTTCGACATTCTGACGCATTATTCCGCTTTTTGAGCGTTCTTTGCGTTTTCTTGTTTCTCTTGATTTTCTTCGTCGTCTTGTTTGAGGACGTGTTTGTTCTTCACAACATAATTGAGTCCGCTATACACTGCCAAAATCGCACCGACATAGAACACTATCGTACCTATCCAGGCAAGCGACACGTGAAGCCCTGCAAGCATCATAATCGTAACGCCGATATCCAGGCACACAGTCTTGATTTTTCCGAATATATCCGCTGCAAGCACAAGTCCTCTGCTCGCCGCAATGGAGCGAAATACGCCTATCATAAGCTCTCTCGAAAGGATAATTCCCGAAAGAATCGCAATCACGAGCGTATTGTATGCAAACGCGTTGTCAAGCCCGTCCTTGAAATAGACGAGCAAGAAGAGCATAATCACAATGACGACTTTATCCGCAAGCGGATCAAGCAATTTGCCGAGCATAGACACCGTGTTGGTCTTGCGCGCGATATGTCCGTCCACAAAGTCCGTTGCGCAGCATATCGCAAACAACGCCGCCGACAATACCACGAGCGCAATATAAGCCGTTTGACCGACATTTAGCATTTGCGCCAAAATAAAGGTTATCAAAGTCGGAATAATCAAAAATATTCTTGCTATTGTGATTTTGGTTGCGAGTGTAATCTTCATTCCACACACCTTCCTACAAGATCGATACCGTCTGCGCCTTCGATGAGCACGTCATAGAAATTGCCTATCTGCACTCTCTCCTCGGACGTAAAATACACGACGTTGTCGATATCGGGCGCTTGCGTTGCCTCTCTGCCCACAAACATTTGCTTGTCGTAATCGATATCGTCATATATCACTTGTACGCGCTCGCCGACTTTTTCGGCATTGCGTTTTTGAATAATCTCGGCTTGAAGTGCGCAAAGTTCGTCCGCTCTCGCCTGCTTGACTTCCTCCGGCAGATGTCCGTCAAGCCTGTCGGCAGGAGTTCCTTCCTCTCTGGAATACGCAAAGAATCCTGCGTACTCGAATTCGGTTTCTTTTACGAACGCTTTTAACTTTTCAAACTGCGCCTCTGTTTCACCGGGGAATCCGCAAATAAACGTCGTGCGGATTGCAATTCCAGCCTTTTTGAGTTTGGATATGAGTTCCCTCACGCTCTTTTCGTCCGTACGCCTGTTCATGCGTTTGAGCACGGAATCGTCGATGTGTTGGAGCGGAATATCCATATACTTCACCACTTTCGGGTTGGACAGCACATAGTTTATGAGCGTATCGTCCACCATTTCGGGATAGAGATACAAAAGTCTTATCCACTCGAAGTCGAGCTTTGAAAGTTCATCCACCAGTTCGATAATGTGCGGTTTTCCGTCCGTATCCGTGCCGTATCTCGTTACGTCCTGCGCCACAAGGATAAGCTCCTTTACGCCGTCGTCGGACAGTTTCTTTGCCTCTGCAAGCAAATCTTGCATCTTTTCCGAGCGATATTTGCCTCTGATTGAGGGAATTGCGCAATACGTGCAATGATTGTCGCAGCCGTCTGCAATTTTGAGATACGCATAGTGATACGGCGTTGTGAGAACTCTGTTTTCATAGAAAGCGTCCTTTACTGCGCAATCGTATACCTTATCGCCTTCGCTCACTTTTTGCACGGTGGACAAAATCTCGTCGTAGTCCGCAATGCCGAGCACTGCGTCAACTTCGGGAAATTCCTCTTTTAGCGTGTCGGCATAGCGTTGCGCAAGACAACCCGTAACTATGACTTTCTTCTTTTTATCGCTCTTTTTTGCGCTTATAGCGTTCAAAATCTCGTCAATGGACTCTTCTTTTGCCTTGTCGATAAAAGCGCAAGTGTTGACGATTATGACGTCCGCTTCTTCCTCGCTCCCCACCAGCGTATGACCTCCGTTTGTGAGACGAGAAAGCATTTTTTCGGTATCTACCCTATTTTTGTCGCATCCGAGCGAAATTGCGCCGATTTTCATTCGTCATCTCCTTCGCCCTGTTCCGCAGAGGCTCTGAGCTCTTCGAGTTCCTCATACGTGATGTTGACTTTCTTTTTCTTGGGGTCGTGCTCGTCGGGCGTAAGATATCCCATAAGGTCCATCTTGTCGTAAATCTTCGCCGCTTTCGGCCAACCGAGTCCCAATCTGCGTTGCATAAAGGATATGCTTATAGGAGCGTCTTGCTCTTCTCTGAGTTCTATGCCCAGTTGCAATGCGTCAAACAGTTCGGGCGGAATCTTATCTTTATCCTGCGATCTGTCGCCCTTGGATTGAGCGGGCTTCTCTTCTTCTTTATCCTTGAAGATTGCGTCCTTGATTGTATTGTCAAAGAATGCGTCGTTCTTGGATTTGACAAAATCGACCACACGCTTGACTTCTTCGTTTGAGATAAATGCGCCTTGCATACGCTCGAGTTCGCTTGCGCCGGGCATCATATAAAGCATATCGCCGTAGCCAAGGAGCTTGTCTGCGCCAACTGCGTCGAGAATGGTTTTGCTGTCGAAACTCGACGTAACCTTGAATGCGACGCGGCTCGGGAAGTTGTTCTTAATTGTACCGCTGATGACGTCGACGGACGGACGTTGCGTTGCAAGCACAAGGTGAATGCCAACCGCACGAGCAAGACGCGCAATGCGGTTGACGGTGTCTTCCACCGCCTTTTTACCCGTTGACATAAGGTCTGCAAACTCATCGACGATAATCACGATACGCGGCATTTTTTCAAATCCGTTCTTTGCGCAATCGGCATTGTACTCGTCTATATCTCTGTAATTCACCTCTGCAAGGAACTTGATACGTCTTTCCATCTCGCTTATCGCCCAGTTGAGAGAACGAATAGCCTTGTCGGTATCGCAAATAATCTCGTCCATAAGCAAGTGCGGAATGCCTGCGTACACGCTCATTTCTATACGCTTGGGATCGATGAGGATAAGTCGCACGTCGTCGGGAGACGCCTTGTAGAGCAAACTGACGATAATGGAGTTTATGCAGCAGCTCTTACCTGCGCCGGTAGCGCCTGCGATAAGCACGTGCGGAAGCTTGCGCACTTCCACCACTCTTGCGTCGCCGTAAAGGTTTTTGCCGAGCGCGAACGTTGCAGGAGCTTTTGCGTTATTGAATTCCGGCGATTGGATAATCTCGCTGAGGTTAACGTTGCGGCGGTGCTTGTTCGGCACTTCGATACCGACTGCGTTTTCTCCCGGGATAGGCGCGATAATACGCACGCTGCCTGCTTCCATCTTCATGGCGATATCGCTCTCGAGCGACGAAATATAACCGATAGTTCTGCCCTTCGGCATCTCGACGCGCAGTTTGTACATCGTAAACGTCGGACCGACGAGAATGTCTATAACGTCGCCCGAAATGCTGAAGAAATTGAGCGTCTTGATAATTTGTTCTTTCTTTTGCTCGTAGTCCTCGTTCTGATCGACTTCCGGAGCAGGCGGAACAAGCAACGACACGGGCGGCGCAACGTAAGGACGCTTTGGCGTGGCTTGCGCAATGGCTTGTTCCATATTCACCTGCGTAAGGCGCTCTTTGTCCGTTTTCTTGGGATTATCCGTGCTTTGCAAACCTCTGCCTTGGGACGCTTTCATCTTCTCTTCTCTCATAAGAGCTTCACGTTCGTATTGCCCCATAGCAGGCGTTTCTTTTATTGCTTGTTTTATGTTTTGAATGCGAGCGGACACCTCTGCGTCCTCGATATTTCTCGCAGATTGTTTTGCGATTGCCGTTGTAGATTGAATTGCGGTACGCGACATATCGCCGCCCGTAACCTTCTGTTGCACGGGAGCGGGCTCACTGGGCATACTTCCGCCCACAGCCTTGTCGCTGTCCACGTATTTCGGTCGAGTGCTTTCAAGCGTTGCTTGTTGCATCTCGTACTTCTTGACAGGCTTGGTTTTCCCGATGCCTCCAAAGAAATTCGTCTCCGTTTCTTCGGACTTTTCCGTCTTTTGGGCGGTATCCACTGCCGTAGCCGCAAAGGCGCGCGGAATTTTCTTCTCGCCTTTCACCGATTGATAACCGCTCTTTTCCAAGTCCTCTATACTGGTATTCTGACGAGGAGTAACGACGGGTTTTTGCGCCTCTTGCGCCGCACCCACGCTATTTTGAGGCATAGTAGCCGCATTTTGAGTGGAGTTTTGAGCATTTTGAGCGGCATTTTGTTTGGACGTATCGCCTTGATTGTCTCTTGCGATATACACCATATCCGTCTTTGGCTTATCGTATGCCTCGGACACAACCTCATCTTTCACCGCAGGTTTTGGCGGTTCTTCACCCGAAATCGCTCTGTTGAGCGCGCCGAGCATGCCCACGTTCACTTGCGGTTTACTCACAGCCTCTTCCGCTTTTTTTAGCGTGGAAGAAACGCTGTCGTCGTGCGACATAACCTTGGTCGGTTTTACAACTTCTTTCTTTACGGGTTCCGCGATAAGGCAAGCCTCGTCTTGTTGTTCAAGGTGCGCTTCCGCCTCGAATTCCGGCTTTGCGTACATCTCGCCGAAGCGCTCCGTTTGTTGCTTTTTGATAGCGTCGAAATCGCGCTTGAAATCGATAGGTTCGTCCGCTTTTTGAGCGATATTCTCACGGGCTGCGTTCTTTTGTGCCGCTTGTGCGTTTTGCGCCGCCTCGTCTTGCACGGCTCTGTATCTGGACATAAAGTCTTCTCTGATTGCGCTTTGCGTGGTATCGACGCCGAGTTTGTTTTTAAGTTCGTTTCTGCGTACCGCGCTATACGACGGAGATACGTTTGAAAGCGCGTTTCTCGGATCGCTTACACTGTCGAATCTCGCAAGATTGTCCTTGCTCGGACCGGAGCCGAACAAAATATCTCTCGCAACGCCTCTTGCCGAAAATTTTTCGGGATCGTACTTTGGCGCGCGCTTGACTTCGTCCTCAATACCGCCTTGAGCGTTGGGATAAAGCGGATTGAAAGAGCCGAGCGGACTGTATCCCTCTGCTCCGAACGCTTTTTTGCTGCCCTTTTGTTGCAAAGGATCGCCCTCAACGTCCACGACGTAAAGCCCGCCGCCGTTCTGCACGTTGGAAAAATCGGTAATCGTCGGAGCGGTTTGCAATCCGATAGGTTGACCTTGTTCGATTTGTTTTTGCTTGGGTTTTCTTTCAAAAAGTTTGCGTTTTTGTTTTGGCTCGCTCATTTGTCTTTGACGATCGCGCCCGGACGCCACGGTATAGGTAACGTTGCGTTTCAAGGACGGATAAATTGCCAAAAATGCCAAAACAAAGAATGCCACGCATACCACGACGAGCGCTCCAACGGAAGTGATTGCTTTCATAAGCGGAAAAGCCACCACGCCGAAAAGCATGCCGCCTGCGGTATTGGTGTTGTCGTAACAATTTTTGAGGTAAGTGCCGTAACCTGCGCCCATAATGTGTGCGCTCGACGTATAGATATGCAAAGCCAAAATGCCGATTAACAGCAAGCCGAAGTACATAAACGCTTTTGAGGGGCGCATCTTTACTCTCACGCCGAAAGTTACGCAAACGCCGACGATAAGCCCCATAAGCGAGTACGCATAAGCGGCAAGACCGAAAAATCCTGCCAAAAATCCGTACACCATTCTGCCCACTCCGCCGAGTGCGCCAACCAGCGACAAGAAACAAAACAGCGACACCAATATAACCAAAATGCCCGCTGCAATCCTGTTGCCCTTATTTGCTTTTGCTTGCCTTGTATCCGTCAAGTTTTACCTACCTGTATTATATATAATATTAGTATTGAAATTATACCACATACCACGCGCGATTTCAAGCAATTGTTTTATGCTCGGCAAGAAATAATTGCAAACAGGTTTATACCGCTCTTGCTTTCCGCATATAAAAACGAGCGATTACAACTCGCTCGTTTTATGATTATGATTGATTTTTAGGCAATCTAACCCCTTTATTTTGCGTTTTTCATTATAGACAAAATATCAACGTCGTCCTCTTTTGCCACAATGCTTGCGCACACGTTGGAAAAGTCAAAAATTTCTCTCGACGCTTTGAGAACGTCATCGGATGTCGTTGCGTCAATTTGCGATATGCGCTTGTCGAAATCGTACAATTCACCCGTCTGAATCGCATGCGAGCCGAATGTGCGCATCATTGCCGACGTGCTTTCCTGTCCCAAAACAAGCGACGTTTTGAGCTGTTGTTTACCCTTTTCGAGTTCCTGCTCGCTCACGCCCTTTTCAAGCAACAAATCTATCTCTTTTCTTATCGCTCTCACCGCTTTTTCCGCATTTTCTGGGCTTGTGGAGGTGTAGATTATAAACGCGCCGTTGTTCTTGTATGCGGACGGATATCCGTATACCGTATAGCAAAGTCCCAGTTTTTCACGCACGCTTTGGAAAAGTCGCGAGGACATTTCCATGCTGAAAACTATGGTCATAAGTTGCATCGCAACTCCCCTTTCGTCGTTGTATGCATAGCTCGGGAAAGCAAAAGCCATATGCGTTTGTTCGATTGCCTTTTTCTTTTTTACGGACGTGCTGTGAGTGTGTCTTACCGCAACGTCGCAATCCATACTTTCGCTTGCAACGGTTGTAAATTTGCTTTCAAAATGCTTGTTTACAAGCGCAACAGCCTCCTCTTCCGTAAGATTGCCCGCAACGGACACGACAGTGTTGTTTGCCACGTAATAGCGGCTGTGATAAGCTCTCAAAGTATCGCTGTTCATATCTTTGAGCGTTTTTTTGGTTCCCAAAATCGCCTTTTCGAGTTGACTACCCTTAAAGAAATTGCAAAGCAGCCTTTCAAGGCACAAATCGTCGGGCGTGTCCTCGCTCTCGTTGATTTCCTCGATAACCACCCTACGCTCCTTTTCAAGCTCGCCTTGGTCGAACGCCGGATTGAAATACATATCCGCAAGCACGTCCGCGCACTTATCGGCATTAGTATCTATAGACACGGTGTGAAAGCAAGTATAGCTCTTTGCGGTATATGCGTTGATTTGCGCGCCGATAGAGTCTATTTCGTTGACTATATCGAAACTCGAACGCGTTTTAGTGCCCTTGAACACCATATGTTCTATAAAGTGGGATATACCTGCAATGTCGGGCGTTTCCCTAATAACGCCTGCGCCAACAAATACGCCTATTGCAACCGAACGCACGGCGGTATTGGGCACAAACACAAGTTTCAATCCGCTTGGGAAGTTTATCATTTTTTGCATAATCACGTTTCTAACAACAAGACAAAGACGTGCTTGTTGCGTCCTTTGGGTTTTTTGAGCAAATCCTCATTTATGAGCGGCGCAAAAAAGTTTTTGCGATTTGCCATTATATTATATCACATAGTTTCAATCTCGCAATCATATTTTATGGTATGAACGAAACGAGATTCCGCACTTTTTGCGCAAATTTTGTCATAATAGCAACCCTGCTTTTGACCTTCGGCATAGCGTTTGTCGCAACGTATCCAGAGCAAATCCCCTCGCAAACAGTCAATAACGCCATTTACGAAGGCAATCAGAACTCGGGCAGCGTATCGCTGATGTTCAACGTCTACGAAAACACCGACAACGTCAAAAAAATCGCCGAAATTCTCGACGAATACGGCTACAAAACCACATTTTTCGTGGGCGGCGTATGGGCGGCAAAAAATCAGGACGTAATACTGCAACTCGGCGCAGACGGATTTGAAATAGGCAATCACGGCTATATGCACCGCGACCACGCCAAACTTAACCTCAAACAAAACGAGGACGAAATAATAGTTACGCAAAAGCTCATCGACTCAGCACTATCCTCTCTTCCCGATTATCAAAATTGCAAACTCTTTGCGCCGCCGAGCGGAAGTATCGGAAATAAAATGTTCGAGGCATGCAAAAAACTTGATTACAAAGTGATAATGTGGACTCGCGACACCATAGACTGGCGGGATAAAGACGAAGATATCATATTCGAGCGTGCAATCAAAGACGTCAAAGCCGGCGACCTTATCCTAATGCACCCCACCTACGCCACCACCGCCGCTCTCCCTCGT
>SAMEA104315437__coassemble_808_pt1 | contig 12983 bp, 13 predicted proteins | sample SAMEA104315437__metabat2_low_PE_024 | metagenome-assembled genome bin SAMEA104315437 (sample SAMEA104315437) | gut metagenome | biome: Monkey gut; feature: monkey-associated habitat; material: faeces | place: China | collected 2013 | reverse complement strand
CGAGTACGGCGCGCGCGTTATCAGAAAACTTTATCATTTGTCCTCCGCGAGAATTTTTCTAACGATTTGCGCACGCATTTTGTCGCGCTCTTCGTCGGAGTTTCCGCCAGTAATAATGCTCAACGACGACGAGGTGCAAGACCATATCATTTCGTCAAGTTTTTGTGTGTTTTTTATAGGCAAAATGCCGAGTATTACGCCGAGTTTTACGTCGGAGTTTACGATGAGCGGCAAAACGGAATTTATCGTGCCGTCGCCGCCCGCAACGATTATAGTTTCATAAGTTCCTTTGAGGTGAGCGCATACGCGCTTTTAAGCACGGCGTAACTTCTGGATATTCCGTCCAAAAGCTCGGTTTGTTTGTCTTTGACAAGTCTTTCAAGCGCGACTCTTTCGCAATAGCACATACGCACCGCCGCTTGCTCTACCTGCCCGATTATACTCTCTTCGCTTACGCCCAAAGTGCGCGAATTGGACACTTGATACATATCGTACGCCGCCTCGCTGCCCTCGCCGAAAACGCCTCTTATAGTCAAGCCGAATTCCGTCTTGAAAGTCTTGAGTGCGTCCTCTATCGCGCCCGCTCTTTTGAGTGCCGGCAAAAACAACATAACCGAAGCTCGCATCCCGGTGCCGAGATTGGTCGGGCATGCCGTCAGAAATCCCAGATGCTCGTCATAAGCAATGGACACGCTCTTTATAAGATTTACGTCGTATCGGTGCAATCTTTCAAATGCGCCGGCGAGATTGAACCCGTCGACAACGCATTGTTCTCTTATGTGATCCTCTTCGTTGACCATAATGGAAATGCCGTACTTTTTGTCGCCTTCCACTATGACTGCGCCGTTCTTGTCGTTGTTGGCAAGGTTGAGGGATATGATATGCCTCTCGATAAGCGCTTTTTTCTGCTCTTTTGTGAGCCTCGACATAGGCAAAAGTCTTGCGTTGAACAAGCCTTGAGAGGCAAAATACGCCGAATTTATGAGATCTACGCAACGTTGATCGGTAACTTTGATATGAGAAGGAAATTCAAGCCCTTTTATGTTCCTGGCAAGCCTTATTCTGGATGAAATCACGTTGTTTTCGATAAGTTCGCCTATACTGCACTCGTTTGCGCTTTTGAGATATTGCGTACTCTCGCAATCGCTCTTCCTGCTTTCAAAAAGCGAACCGTCCAAATCGCACGTGCCGTGCACGTGAACGAGCGGTATCGCGCCGTGCAAATCCTCTCTTGATATATGCTGCGCTTTGAGCGCGCTATCCACGGCAATGCCTCGCATCTGTTCGTAACAATGCGCGCAACCGAACAAAAAAGTCTTTTGAAATTCCTCTACGTCGCAACCGCAAAACTTGCATTCTTTGCCACGTCTTGCAAGCCTCTTTTGCGCCTCTTCGTGCGGATGCCTGCTTTGAGCGCACGCTTATAGCACGCCTCGCAATAGGCGTATTCAACGCTTTGATTATTCTCAACGACGCGGTCGAATAGAGTCGCCTCGCTTTCGCCGCATATATCGCACGTCCTTTGCATATCCGCACCGAATCGAGCGTCTGACTGCATAAATTTGTAACGCACAGCGATTGCACGTTTCTCTACGTCGATATCCAATCGCCGCAAACCGCAAATATATTTCAATCTACAATAACGATTTTCGTGATTCTAATCGGTCAAAATGCTCGATTTTCGTTTATTCGTTTGGTTTATTTGATGGTTTCTATATACTTTTTGAAGTTGTTTTTCAGCTTTTCGTCTCTGAGAGCAAACTCTATGGTTGCCTCCAAATATCCTTCCTTGTTGCCGATGTCGTAACGCCTTGCATCAAAAATGCAAGAGTATGCGCTCTTCTCTTTTGCAAGTATGCTAATAGCGTCGGTAAGGTACGCCTCGCCGTTGGTCTTGGGTGTGCGCTCGATTACGTCGAATATGTCGCTCGGCAGCACGAAACGCCCGAGAGATACGAGATTGCTGGGCATTTCGCCGGTGGGTTTTTCGATAATTCCGCTTATTTTGGTTATCTTATCGTCAACCTGCGCCTCTGCAATCATAACGCCGCAACGGCGCGCGACTTCCTCGCTTGTATGCTGGCAACCCACAATCGCTCCGCCCGTCTTTTCGTATGCGTCGATAAGCTGCTTTGTAACAGGCAAAACGCCTTCCTGCGTGTACATCACGTCGTCGCCGAAAAGCACCGCAAACGGCTCGCCGTTTGCAAATTCTTTGCAAAGATATATGGCGTTGGCGTTGCCGTCCATCTTCTCTTGCACCACAAAACTCACCTTTGCGCCCACCTCTTTGTTGGCAAGCGAGTAGGAATATTGATCTCCCACTTCTTTTAGCCTTGCGTTGAGCGGTTCATTGGGCTGAAAAAGACGTCTGATATCCTCTTTTTGAGGGGATATGACAATCATGATTTCTTCTATGCCGCTCTTCACCGCCTCATCCACGATATAGGACAAAGCAGGCGTATCCACTATAGGCAAAAGTTCTTTGGCAAGCACTTTGGTTACGGGCAAAAACCTAGTCCCGAAACCTGCGCAAGGTATAACGGCTTTTCTAACTTTCATAAATAGTCCCCCGTTGTTTCGTTTTTACCACTCTATGCGACGAATTTGTCTCATATACTTTGCGATAATACAATCAAATCTCACTTTTGGTATCCGTGCGGATGCGTCGAATGCCACTTCCAAGCGGACGAAATGATGCTTTCGAGGCTGTCGTATTGAGGTTTCCAACCAAGTTCGCGCTTGATTTTTTCGCTGGAAGCAACAAGAGTTGCAGGATCGCCGGGGCGACGACCTTCTATTTTGCGAGGAATGGTGATTCCCGTAACCTTTTCCGTCATATCGATGACTTCTTTGACGGAAAAACCGTTGCCGTTACCGAGGTTGTAATAGGTGGATTTGCCGCCGTGTTTGAGATAATCGAGCGCGCGGATATGAGCGTCCGCAAGGTCGGTGATGTGGATATAATCTCTCACGCATGTGCCGTCGGGCGTGGGATAATCCTCGCCGAAAATGCCGATATAATCGCGAGTGTGGTTGGCAACTTGCAAGATAATCGGGATGAGGTGCGACTCGGGATTGTGAGCCTCGCCTATCTCGCCGCTCTTGTGTGCGCCTGCCGCGTTGAAATAGCGCAATGCGACGTATTTTAGACCGTATGCTTTGTCATAGTCTTGCATAAATTGCTCCATCATAAGCTTTGTCTGACCATAGACGCTTGTGGGATGTTGCGGACTCTCCTCTGTGATAAGACCGTCGCCGCAATCGCCGTACGTCGCCGCAGACGACGAAAATACAAGATATTTTACGTCGCGGGCAATCATAGCGTCCAAAAGCGCGAGCGTGCCTGCCACGTTGTTGTGATAATACTTGGCAGGATTGGACATACTCTCGCCGACAAGCGAAAACGCCGCAAAGTGTATGACGGAATCCACGTGGTATTTTTCGAAAGTGGATTTCAAAAGTTCGACATCAAAGATGTCGCCCTTGACAAAAGGCACGCCCTCGGGCACGGATTCGATATGACCGGTGGAAAGGTTGTCATATACGACAACGTCCATGTTGCGCTCTTTGAGTTCTCTTACGCAATGCGAGCCGATATAGCCTGCGCCGCCTGTAACCAAAATCATATAAACACTCCTCGCACGCATTATGCGCGCAAAAATTTTTAATCTATGATTTATTATAAACTAGAACCGCTTGTTTTGCAAGACAAAATTGTGTATAATCAAATCGTGGGCAGAACAATTTTGCATTGCGACCTAAACAACTTCTACGCGTCCGTAGAACAAAAACTGCATCCCGAATACGACGGGATGCCTCTTGCCGTTTGCGGAAATCCCGAAGCAAGACACGGCATAGTGCTTGCAAAGAATCAACTTGCAAAAAAGGCAGGCGTGCAGACAGGCGAAACACTGTGGTCTGCAAGGCAAAAATGCCCGGATATCGTGTTTGTTCCGCCGCATTTCGACGAATACGTCAAATATTCCAAACAGGTTTTTGAGATTTACACGACTTATACCGACAGAGTGGAGAGTTTCGGCATAGACGAGTGCTGGCTGGATGTTACGGGCTGCGAAAGACTTTTCGGCACCGGCGAGCAAATTGCAAACGAATTGCGCCAAAAAGTCAAGGAAAAGACAGGGCTTACCATATCCGTGGGCGTTTCTTTCACAAAGACTTTGGCAAAGCTCGGCAGCGACCTCAAAAAGCCCGACGCAACCACCGTTCTCGACAAGAACAACTATATGTCCGTAATCGGCGATATGTCCCCGTCCGAATTGATTATGATAGGTCGGCACACGTCGGAAAAACTGGACAAAATGAACATCCGCACCATTCGTCAACTTGCAAATGCGGACAGAGATACTCTTCGCTACAAATTCGGCGTGATTGCGGACAATATGATAAACGCCGCGGCAGGTATCGAAACGGACGAGGTAAAATGCTATTACGACATCCGCGTTCCCAAGAGCGTGTCAAACGGCACCACTACGCCCAGAGATATACAAAACCTCGACGAGGCAAAAATCGTCATTTACGCTTTGTCGGAAATGGTGGCGCTAAGACTAAGACAATACAACCTTGTGGCAAGCGGCGTCGGACTTTCAATAAAAAATCCGCAATTGCAATGGATATCAAAGCAAATTCCGCTCAATCCCGCAAGCGCAACGTCGAGCGCCATTGCGCAAAAGGCAATCGAACTTCTTAAGCAAATGCACTCGTTCGGCACGCCTCTTCGGGCAATCACCGTGGCAGCAATACGCCTAAGCGACAAAAGCCAACTCCAACTGTCGTTGTTCGACGACGTTGAAAACAAAAACGACAAACTGGAAGAGAGCCTTGACAAGATACGAGAAAAGTACGGATACAAAGCCGTGCAACGCGGCTTGCTTGTGGGCAACGACCTCACGGGCAACTTGCACGAAGAGGACGATTTCCGTCCGTTCCACCAATCTAAAACGACTTGACAATTTCGTATATAGCACGTATCGTGTTGCAAAACTGGCGTTTTGAGCGTAAAACCGCTTAAAACGCCTTATTTTTACCTGTTTTGAACCACGCTATCACACGATACGTGTTGTAGATTTTTTATACACTTATCGTGTTATTTGTCGATTTTAGGCATTTTGACTGATTTTCAAATTGTTTTTAACCTTGAAAAACGAACACATCGCAATCCCATCTGCAACCGCTTTCGACGCCTTTCGGGCGAGCATTTGGGTTATTTAAACAAATTCGGACGGACTTTTACAAATCGTTTTACAAAGGTTGCGTTTTTCTTTATAATATCAATTGTTATAAGGGGTAACGAACTTTATAAACGCGAGTGCGCTCGCAGGGGCAACCCAACGGCACGAGAAGTGCAAAACTCAATTTTATGACACCCGTTCAAATCGCAACCGCAGTTTTATCACTCATAGCAGGTATAGGCGTTTTTCTTATTGCCTGTACCATGATGAGCTCCAATCTCGAATCCGTTTCGTCAAACAAACTCAAGAAACTATTTGCCAAAACGTCCAAAAGCAAGCTTATGGGCGTCGGCATAGGCACAGTCGCGACCGCAGCCATACAAAGCTCGGGCGCAACGTCGGTCATGGTCATAGGCTTCGTCAACGCAGGCATTATGACGCTTATGCAGGCGGCAACCGTCATATACGGCGCAAACATCGGCACGACGATTACCGGACAAATCACTGCGCTCGGTATGTTTGAGGATACGATATCAACCGGCGTTATATTTGCAACTTTCGCAGGCATAGGCGCATTTATCATGGCGTTTGCAAAGAAGGACGTCGTAAAAAAGGCCGGCGGCATTTTGGCAGGTTTCGGAATGCTGTTTGTAGGTCTTGATATAATGAGCGCGTCCATGAAAGTGTTTGCAGAGCTCGAATCGGTCAAAAACTTCCTCGCTCTCATCAAAAATCCCATTTTGCTTATAGGCGCAATGTTCACCGCCATAATTCAAAGCTCGTCAGTTATGACCTCCGTTGCAATCACGATGGTATTCACGGGGCTCATATCCCTTGACCAAGGTATTTATCTCACAATGGGCTCCAATATCGGCTCTTGCGTGGTCGCGATTATCGCAGGTATCACCTCGGGAACAAACGCAAAGCGCACCGCTCTTATCCACCTGCTCTTCAACATTACGGGCGTGATTATATTTATGCTCGTCGCCATGATGATGCGCGAGATAAGCAAGAGCGTCAATCCGTCGCGCGTTATCACATTCGGATATCTGTTTGAAAAGATGTTCCCAAACGCGCCGCAAACGCAACTTGCAATGTTCCATACGTTCTTCAACGTCATAACCGTTGCGCTCGTGTTGCCGTTTACAAATCTTATGGTAAAACTCGTCAGCAAGATGATTCCCGACAAAAAAGCTCCGGCGCAAGAGTCCGACGAAAAACTGTATTATATCGACGAGCACATGATTTCAACGCCGCCTATTGCCGTACTTCAGACAAAGAACGAAATTGTAAATATGGCGGAAATCGCTCTGCACAATTATCAAATTGCTTGCGATATTGTCTGCACGTTGGATTATTCCAATATCGAAAAATTCCGCAAAAACGAAAACGAACTCAATTTCCTTAATAAGGAGATTTCGAGATTTGTCGTCAAACTCTCAAAGTGCGAAATGAACGACGCCGACCACAATTATCTTGCCACATCGTTCCATACCGTGTCCGACATCGAACGAGTGGGCGACTATGCGGAAAATATCGTGGAATACGCCGACAAACTTCGAGATATAAACCAAAAATTCTCCGAAAAAGCCGTGAACGAAATACGCAATCTGCAAGAGCATATCGAGGAATTGTTCCAAAAGACAATGAAAGCGTACGTCAATGCGGATCTCGACAGCCTCAACGCTGCCAACGAAATCGAAGAAGAAATCGACGACATCAAGGACGAAATGGGCGAAAATCACATTGCGCGTTTGAGAGACGGCGAATGCACTCCGGACGTCGGCGCGCAGTATTTGTCGCTTGCGTCGGACTCGGAGCGTATCGCAGACCACTTTATCAATATCGCCAAATGCATAAAGCAATGGAGCGAGAATAAGCAATAACGCGCATGCAGCAATGAGCCTAAGAAACTCAAAATAGAGAATATAAACACAACAAAAACGAACAAGAAAACACACGGAATAATTGAACCTTACCGGCAATCAGAGGTGAAAAAATGAAACTCGCCATCGCAACCAACAACGCGCACAAACTGCAAGAAATCCGCGCAATACTCAGCGGACAATTTGACGAACTGCTTTCGCTCAAAGACCTCGGAATCGACGTTGACGTGGAAGAAACGGGCAAGACTTTGGAAGAGAACGCATTGCTCAAAGCACGCACCATTCAAGAGCTTTGCCATATGCCGACGCTTGCAGACGATACCGGGCTTATGGTGGATGCGCTAAACGGCGCCCCTGGCGTGTACTCCGCACGATACGCAGGCGAAGAACACAACGACGCAAACAATCGCGCTTTGCTTCTGAAGAACCTTAAAAACGAGCAGAATCGCAAAGCGCATTTTGCCACGGTAATCGCAATTGTTTATCCAAACGGCGACTTTATCACATCAAAAGGACGTGTTGAAGGTGAGATTTTGCAAGAAGAACGCGGAACGGAAGGTTTTGGATACGACTCGCTTTTCTATTCGTACGAGCTCAAAAAAACATTTGCCGAAGCAACGCAAGAAGAAAAAAATTCCGTCAGCCACAGAGGCAGAGCCCTGCGCGCTATGCTTGAAAAATTGCAAAAACGTCAATGAAAATGACCACTATTGTCGCATTCAGCGACAGCCACAATTTGCCTCTTCCGCCTCGCCTTTTGAGCGTTGCGCAAGAGAACGATTACGTATTCTTTCTGGGCGACGGCATCACGTCGCTCGGCGATTTACTGTTCAACAAAAATCTGCATATGGTCAAAGGAAATTGCGATCCGCACGGCTTTACCGACGAAGAGGTTTTGCAAATCGGCGACTTCAAAATTTTGCTTACGCACGGCTATAAATACCACGTCAAGCGCGATTTAACTTCTCTCAAATTCCGCGCGCAGGAACTCGGCTGCAATCTCGTCTTTTACGGACACACGCACTTTGCCGAAATCACGCAAACCGACGGCATAACCTTTATCTGCCCCGGCTCCTTGCTCTCGCCCCTCTCGGGTGCGCCCTCATACGCCTACGTAGTCCTCACCGACGGAAAAATTACCGCCAAAATCGTAAATCTTTAGTAGGGTATAAATTTTGAGGTATAAGACCAGCGCAACCCATGTTTTGGGTATCTAACATCATTGTGCTGATTATTCTGGTTATTTGCATAGCAAATACTATTTTTATTATTGCAAATGCATCTATCGGCATAAAATGTTCGTGACGTAACCGAATTAACGACATTTCTAATTGCATCATCATAATTATTCGGGAAATTTTTTTTCCCTCCGATAGTATTTGTTCCCCACGCAAACACAACATCCTTTCCTTTAGAAACCTTAATTATCAAATCAAGATTCTTTTTCATTTGTTTGTCATAGTCATGATAAGAATAAAATTTAACAACATCACTTGCATATGTCGCTCTAATAGGGAACAAATTCATAATTATAACTCTACCATATTGATTATTCTTAGCCGCATTGCATACCTTTGAAATAGTCATGTCACATTTTAAAGAATCTGCACTACTGGGATTTTTCATTATTACAACAACCACTCTATCATTATCAATATTAAACGGGATATCTAAATAAAAACGATATTCTGTCTCTTCTTTTATTCTAATTCTATCTTTCAACACAAATGACGGATAAGAAATCTGTTTCCCTACTAGCAATCCCATAATATACCTCTGAAAATTTTACTAAAAAACACACTAAAAAGTACACTTTTTCTTGATAATCCACCGGAGATTCGTAAGCGAGCCCAGCGGACTAGACGTAATAGCAGAACACACAAGTTTACTTGCAGCGCGATGCGGCAGTCCGGGAAAAGAGTTCGCCGTGTAAAGCACGAAAACAATGAATATTGTTTTTAATCTCCGTTGGAAAAGAAAAAGCATACTCAATGAGTATGCTTTTTGGTGACCCACCGGAGATTCGAACTCCGGACCATCGCATTAAAAGTGCGGTGCTCTACCGGCTGAGCTAGTGAGTCATTGGCAGGGGTAGCTGGATTTGAACCAACGAATGCCAGAATCAAAATCTGGTGCCTTACCGCTTGGCGATACCCCTATCCAGCACGGTCTATATTATCACTTCGTGAAACATTTTGCAACAAAATAAACCGTATTTTTGCAAACAATTTGTTTGCGCTCCAAATTCCGATAAAATCATCGTTTTTTGGACTATATCAAACTCCCAAAAGGAGGATGACGACATTATGGGGTGAATAGTGGGATTCGCTCCGCTTGACCTATGCCACGTTCTTGCACGGCACAGGCAAACAATTGCTTATCCATACGACCTCGTAAAGGTCTGCGCTATCACGCCGGGGCAGGCTCACAATTCACTGAATTGTTCGCTTTTCTGCCCGTTCGAATCCGAAAAAATATATCGTAATTCAAACTTTATTCAACTCCAAAAAGGAGATTGACGACATTCTGGGGTGAATAGTGGGATTCGAACCCACGACCTCCAGGGCCACAACCTGGCACGCTAACCAACTGCGCTATATCCACCATAATGGCGAGCCTGAAGAGATTCGAACTCCCGACACACGGCTTAGAAGGCCGTTGCTCTATCCTGCTGAGCTACAGGCTCATATCCTTGCATAATAAGGATATATGGAGCGGGTGATGGGAATGCCGCATAAGTGTCGGCAACATTTGCCATATACCCGCTATGTAATGACGATGAGTTTTGGATAAGTGCGGCAACCTCGTTTTACGCTCGGTGCGGACCGTCCAATTCCCACGTCAAGACGTGGTATGGAGCGGGTGATGGGAATCGGACCCACGCAATCAGCTTGGAAGGCTGACATTCTACCATTGAACTACACCCGCACAAACGCCGAAATGCAATCACAAAAAACCACATCAACGTTTCAATGCTTGACAATCTTACCATATCGGACAATTGATGTCAAGAAAAATGAAAGACTTTCACAATTTTTATATCCGTTGACACCGTCAAAAACGGCGATTGCGCTTATTCCTTTGCACTGCCCTATCACCTACCCTACGCACCGTTACAAACACATGCAATCGGCTCGTTTTAAAACCATATGGGCAGTTCAATTCATAGACGAAGCGTCTACGCTAAACAAACGGTGCTGTCGCACCACCGCGCATAGCACACGACACTGCGTGTCTTGCTGTTTGCTATGTCCGCTACGCACGATTTCCGCAAATGCGTTGCGCTTGCGTCTCTCTTTGCTTGCGGGCAGCCCTGGCATAGGGGTTCGCACGGCGACGTCCGTGAGTGTGATTTTATCACACATAATCCCCTTATACAAAAAAAATATCGTACATTTTGTACGATATTTTTTGGTGGGAAGCCCGTGACACAAGTTGAATAGAGAATGTTAATGGGCGTCAAGTCCTTTTAACTTAAGAGTATTTAGACATAATGTCTTCAATCAACTTGTCAAATTCCGTGTAAGGCATTGCGTCAACACTGTCCAAATTAACTCCATTACGTTGATGTTGTTTTCTTAACGATTTTGCATTTTTTATCGCTGTTGAAATATTGTCTCGAATTATTTTTTCTTTCTCATACACATCTAAACTCTCTCTATAATCGCTTATATGATTTCTAAGTTCTGCTTTTGTATGTTTACTAGTTGGTTGAACTTTTGGATGTTGAGTGAAATGAAGAATGAACCAGACTTCAAAACACGCATTTGAACGTATAATGGTTATGTCAGGATAGGTGGTCACTAATTCATTAATTAAATCAGACCTAGATTTATTTACATCAACATCAATTAAGCAAAATGCTTTATCATGTGGTGACTGAATTCTATATTTTTCAATATAATGAAGCGTTGTCTTTATCATATTCTTAGGATCTGTTGATTCAGACTTTTCAACATGTAAAATGATTTTGCTATTTCGCGATATGAAATGATTTAGGTAAGTATACTCCGTTTTGTTTTTTCCTTCACACACAACAAGATATATTCTCTTCGTTCGTTTATTCCTAGATCGACGTTCTTGTTCGATTATTCCCATAATTTCACCGTTTTATTTATAAATGGTATAGCACCGTATCGTCCAACCAAATAGCCGTTTTCAATATTTTCACCCTTTCTGGGAGAATAGTCGGTAAGCGGATAAAGAGATGTTGAACCTGTTTGAGGATCTCTTTCTGTAAACCATATTTCATCTCTACGTAGCAAATCCAAATCTAATAAATTGGTGTCATGGGTATTACAAATCAACTGTGCGCCATGCTTATTAGAGGAAGAATCCGCGAATAGTGAAACAATATAGCGAACTATCAAAGGATGTAAACTCTTGTCTATTTCATCTACTATTAAAACACGCCCGTTTTTTAATATATCATAGAGAACTGGTGCAAAATTAAACATAGCCTGTGTTCCTAATGATTCAAACGCAAGATTCATTGGACATTTTGATTCTCCATTCTCATTATTAAATGTATGGAATGTTGTTAATTCTGTTTTTATCAACTTTTGTGTTTGCGGTACAGGCATGTCATTTTTTGCAATAAAAGCTTGCATGAAAGCACCTAATTCCGGTGGAATGCTTTCCATTTCTGTGATTTTCACATCAAAATCAGATATGCTGAAATCGCCAATCGACAAAAGTTTTAGACAAAAAGCCTTATATTCATCATAATCGTTCGCATCTTTAAGCCTTTTTATTAACATGGGCAAGTCCGTTGAATAATCAAATATGATTAACAAATCATTGATAATAAAATCAACCACTGGCTTTGTCACCTCAAAATTCCAATTAGATGCCGTACACAAAAACAACTTGTTTTTTGTATTTTTATCCACGATTGGTCTTAACGATTTCTCATAAGAGTTGAATTCAAAATTAGCAGTGTTAGTTCTGTTAAAGACAAGTTTCGGTTGTCCCTTTTCATATATATCTAAGCGTTCTTCAACAACTTCAAAACGAGTACATGAAAAAGAATAGGCATATTTAATGTCATTCTTAACGAAGAGTAATTCAAATGAACTGGGGGTATTTGCCATTCGTTCATCAAAAGCAAAAGGCAACACGGTTGTCCCAATATTTTCTAAGAGGTTGTTAGAATTAATAACAAACCATTTAATAAACTGAAGTGCTTTGCAGAGGTTTGTTTTCCCAGATGCATTTGCTCCATATATTACATTTATCTTGGAATACTTTTTACTTCCAAAACTTATAAGGTTATCTTTTGCATGAGTCTTATCACTGTTTGCTAATGTTGTAAAAACCTGCTTGTCTTTAAAAGATAAAAAATTCTTTACACTAAACTGAAGTAACATATCTATTCGGCTCCTTTATTTAGTTGTTTTCTATACTATCATATACTATGCAGAATGTCAACATTTTTGACATCAATTTTTATTTATCACGATAAATCTTTAACAAATTTGCGTAAATTATGCAAATTTTAGTTAGATTCTTTGTTAAAACGATGTCTAATATGACTGTTTTATTGTATGTTATCATAAGCCAATCTTTACATTTGATATCTGTTGACACACTCATTGAAATAGCTCATTTTACGCAAAGAGAATATCTAACTCTCTGTTTATATATTAGGGCCGGCCTATTTAGAAGCGACATAACAACTGAAATTATCCTCTCAACTATATCATATCCAATACGTTTCGAGTTTTACATTGCCTTTCGGCGTGGCGATTTAGCACAGAGAAAATCCCATGTCAACGGCAAAATTATTGCTAGTTTGGTACAGGCTATTTTATTGTAATCGCAATAATTTACGCTGGTCGTTGACATGGGCATCTTGTGATTTAAAGCGATGTGTTTTTGAGTTTTCTCGGTGCTGCGCCGTCTT
>SAMEA104315437__coassemble_727_pt1 | contig 13996 bp, 4 predicted proteins | sample SAMEA104315437__metabat2_low_PE_024 | metagenome-assembled genome bin SAMEA104315437 (sample SAMEA104315437) | gut metagenome | biome: Monkey gut; feature: monkey-associated habitat; material: faeces | place: China | collected 2013 | reverse complement strand
TGGATACGTTCAAGGCGGGCGTTTATACCGTGAATATCGATTATCTCGGCTTGCAATCGAGCGCAAAAGTCATAGTGTTCTCAGACGATATCGTCGGAAAGTATAAGACGAATATGACCACCATCCCGGCCGAGATAACGAAGGACTACGGAAGCTGGGAGGACGGCGAAGATCCGTCCTATGGCGAGGGCGAAGATTATGACGATGAAGTAAAACCCGTCGTTCCGCTCAAAGATATGACGTTCTCTCGCGACGGGCAAATAACCGTAAACGGCAAAGCCGCTACGGTTTCCGAATGCATTGACGAGTCAACGATTATCGTTGAAATCGGCTCTGCGAAATATACGATGTATATCAACGACGGAATTGTGGTCGTCAATCCCGACAATTCGCTCAGAATGAGTTTCAACGACGAGAGACGTCCGCTTGTATACTTCAGCGAAAACGAGTGGGAACTCAGAAATCGCATTGTTGTAAACTCCGGCATAAACTACGTGCTTTCCACAACTACGGCGAAGTATTCTATAGATACGTTCAAGGTTGCGAGAAAGGGTAGCGACGAGATAAAATGGTTCGGCCTTTATATCGGCTTGGTTTCTGCTTTTAACGGCGATTACGTGTACGACGTCAATTGGGGCGACGCGAGTTATCCCGACGGATTCGTTCCGGAACCGGGAGCGTCCTCGACGTTGACGTATAACGGCACGGAATACGATTTTGCTATGTCCACGGCAAACATTGCAAAAGTCGAAGTCAGAGAGCCGGAGAAGAAGTATGCCGGTATGATTTTCAGCGGCACGTTCGACGGCGACGTAAAGGCAAAACTCACATTCGACTCAAAAGAATGGATTTCGCTCACCGCAAACGGAAAGTTTGTGTTTTCAAACCTTACGGCATACGACGTTAAGAACATGGTAAACGGCGGATTCGATTACGACAACGACACCGTGTTCCTTTACAAATACGAAGACGATTATTATTCGTACAAGTTCAAGCTCGATGTGGAAAACAAGACGTTTGAACTTATCGAAAGGGATAATCTTTTCGGCTATTACGAATATAACGACAAATACATCTACCTCGACGGTTTCGGCACAGGCTTCATAAAGATGGAAGGCGCAAGTTACACAAAAGTGAAACTATCCTACACCAAAACGGCAAACGAGATAGCGGTCAAGTTTATCGACGCTCCATACACGTTTGCGTACGGCAAAGAAGCGACGTTCTATCTTGCGGCGTTCGGAAACGTTCTTACCGTAAAACAGATGGAAGGCGGCGACTTCGGAGGAGTTGAGTTTGTCAATTCGCACATTGTAACCGGCGCAATCGTAAAGCTCGACGATACGGCAATTGACGGAACCGGCTCGGTAGAAAGAAAGAATAGGTTTTGGTCTGCGCTTCACATAATCACTGCCGACGGTGAACTTAGCGACGTTCAAAAGCAAGCATGTACCGACGTCAGTGCAGTCGGCGGTTGGACAAAACCCGGATTCTATCAATTCAGCGTCAAGCTAGAATTGAACGGTGAGGAAATCACGTCTTATTATGCAATGCAAATATTGCACAATAAACTGTATAGCAAGAATTCGTGGTTGGCAGTGTATCCGAGCGGCGTTTCAAACAATTCGGTATCGCTTACAATCGATCAGTACGGCAGAGTGATACTCAACAGCGGCGACAAATACACGGGCTATGCGAATCTTACCGACAACACGACGTTTAGTTCTAATCTCAAAAATGCGACAGGCAATGTTGTCAAACTCGAGGTTACGCGCGTGGACGACGGATTGATATCGGTCAGGGCGACGGGCGCTATTTTGCTTAACGAGTACTTCTCGGCAGGCGCAGTCGAGGTCGCAGGCGGGAACGGCGCAGTAATAAGAAAAATCACGTATAACGGCGCGACCAAGTATATGTTCTCGACTTCCGCGATCGGCACGATGACGGAACTTGTCGATATCCAAACGCTCTCGGGAACCGATCTCGAAAACGGCGCGGTTATCACGTTTGTGCATGAACAAAAGACGTATATTGCCAAGATCGTAGCATGGGGCAACGTGGAAAGCGGATTGCTTCTCAGCGACGCAAACAGAGGCACGTACTCTTGCGAGGGACAGTCGGATCTCGTTGTGGACGGATTCGGAGGAGTCAGATTCGAAGGGAAGAGCGGAACTTACACTGAGAACGCCGACGGTTCGATACTTGTTGCGATAGGCTCAGACATGCGCGTGTTCAAGTTGGACGCAAGCAATCACACCTACAATGACGGAGTCAAACTCGATGAAACGCTGGTAAAAGGCAAAACGTTCAGCGCAAAATACAGCTTTATTTGCCCGAACGGCGACGGCTATCTGTACAATGCCAATACGGAATTTGTGTTTGGCGAAAACGGCAAAGTTACGGTCAATTCCAAGTCCTCCGAACATGACGAAGGAGAGGACGCTTGCACGAGCGATACGTACAAGCCCCCGTTTGCAGGCAACGGCACTTATACGGTCAGCGGAAACACCGTAACGATCAATGTGAGCGGCGCAACGTTCACGTTCAAAATCACCGACGTTTCTGTTGTCAACGAGCTTGTTTGCACCTCGACGACATTGGATTCTAAAACGGACCAAGGAGCGTTCGGCGTAGGCACAAAATTTTCCGCATAATAAAATAAAAAAATCGATTGTCAAAAAATTGACAAATAGTCAATTTGGACTTAGAATATTTGCATAATATAGCAAAGTTCCGCAAAAAGCGCATAAAAATGCGCATTTTGCATCAGAAATCGCATATTTTGCGAGAAAAATTGAATAAAATAGTCGCTTTGATGTGCGCACACGAGGTACGGGTGCGCATATCGTAGTATCAAAAAGCAATAAAAGTGAGCAAAAAATCGCTTTTTTTTACACAAATTCGCCCGAGAAAAAACTCGATGTGGCGACACTCAAAATTGTATCAATCGATAGCATTATATAAAGGAGAAAGACAATGAAACGCAACAGAATTATGTTTGTGATTGCAATCGTTGCAATATTGGCGGTTTTGTTCGTTGCTTGTGATGAAGGGACGCAACCCGAACATACTCATACATACGGAGCATGGGACATCACAACGGCACCGACAGAGGACGCTGTAGGCTCTGCAACGAGAGCATGCGCTTGCGGTGACGTTGAAACGGTGGAACTCGCAAAATTGAGCGATACTACCGTATGGACGGTCGAGGCAAGCCAAGACGCAACTCACACTAGCAAAGGTTTCAAAGTGTACAAGTCGGCATACGGCTCCGTTACTGTAACGACCGAAAAGACGACAGAGCACGCTTATGGGGCATGGAATCTTACAAAGGCTCCGACCGTAGACGAAGAAGGTTCTGCAACGAGAGTATGCGCTTGCGGCAGCGTTGACAACGTTAACGTACCGAAACTCAGCGACTCGTCTGTGTGGACAACAATAACCAGCCAAGACCCGACTCACGAGAGCAAAGGCTTTGTGCAATACACGTCCGTGTACGGCACGGTGGTTGTGGATATCCCTGCAGGTCAACACGTTTACGGCAATTGGGAACTTTCCAAAGCGCCTACCGCAACCGAAACCGGTCTTGCAAGAAAATATTGTGCATGCGGCAGCTATGAGGAAGAAACCGTTGCAGTGCTTACGGATAGCGTATGGACGAAACAACACACCGACGCAACTCACGCAGCGGCAGGTGCGGACGTTTATACTTCCGTATACGGCACGGTTACGGTTGTCATTCCGCAAATCGAGCATAGCTTCACCGGCGAATACAAAGACAACGGCGACGGCACGCACAGCCGCAAATGCTCAGGCTGCGAAGTGTATAGCGACGCAGTTGAACACAACTTCAGCAAAGAGGTTGTCGATGACGCACACAAAGCAACAGACGCAGATTGCACGCACGCGGCAACTTACTACTATTCTTGCGAATGCGGAGCCAAGAGCAAGACATTGACTTTTGAAAGCGGCAAAGCAAACGGACACTATTACAAGGATTATGTGCTTACCAAAGCGCCGACGCTTACAGAAGCAGGTGTGGCAATCAAGACTTGCGAATGCGGCAGCTATGTTGAAGAGGCTGTTGTAGCGCTTAGCGATACAAGCGTATGGACAAAGACCACCACGGCTGCAACTCACGCAGCGGCAGGTGCGGACGTTTATACTTCCGTATACGGCACGGTTACAGTTGTCATTCCGCAAATCGAGCACAGCTTCACAGGTGAATACAAAGACAACGGCGACGGCACGCACAGCCGCAAATGCACAGGCTGCGAAGCGTATAGCGACGCAGTTGCGCATGATTTCAGCAAGAAGGTCATCGATGACGCGCACAAAGCAACAGACGCAGATTGCACGCATGCGGCAACCTATTATTATTCTTGCGTATGCGGCGCAGTGAGCACCTTGACCTATGAGAACGGCAAAGCCCTCGGTCACAACTATAGCGAGTTTAAGGTTACAAAAGAACCGACTTGCACGGAAACGGGTGTTGCGGAATCTATTTGCGAGAACTGCAATGAAACGCAAGAAAACGTCGTAGCAGCACTCGGACATAAATACACAGACCAATATGAACCGATTGAATTTGAATATGGAGAATTTTTGGATACATATTATCAACATGCGCCAAAATGTGATGTTTGCGGTTATGTAAATGAAAGTGATTCCGAGAATCACACATTCGATAACGAACATTTCTATGTTACGTCAGGTGGTGATGTTTATGAGGTGTGTACAAAGTGCGGCTTTTATGATTCTGAAGATCCTATCAGCAGTCTGTCTAACTGGACAGTAAATGAAAGAGTGGAGGCCGATTATAATAAAGCAGGTTACGCTATATATACGGACGGTACTCGTACATATCGCAAAGAATTTGCTAAACTCGTTGCTCCGTATGACGGAAAGACTTATTATTCCTTTGAACTTAGCATCAATGATAACGGCGTGTTTGCAGTAGGTGATAGCTGGTCGACTGCACAAATTACGTTCAATGAAAACGGTGTTGGTACTGGTACGGCATATCCGTTCCGCGGAACAACAAAAATAACGATGGTTAATGCCGAAACAGGTGAAATCAAATGGACATTTTCCGGTACGGACTATAAAGGGTATGTTGATTTCGAAACAGGCATAATTATCCGTACAAAAGCGCAAGTGTTCAGTGACGTTTTCATTATGCTCCCCGTCGATAGTGGCATAAAGAAATCAGATTTGGCAGGTTCGAAACTTGCTGATGGCATGGCGGCATCGTATACGACGCTTTGCAACTTGCATGAATATCACACCTTCAATATACTTATCAACGACGAAGGCGTACTCTTTGGTGTTAAACTCCAAGACAAAGACGGCAATGCGTTGACTTCCGACCAATGTGGAAGCGCAAACTATGTAAAAGTATCTGCAAAAGACGGCAACGTTCTTGGCGCATACCAAAAGAACGCAGATGGCGCATTTGTCAAGACCGACAACTATGAAGGTACGTATGGCAATGCACAATTCGGCGACGTAGTTCTTGACGGTATCGGTGGCGCAACAATCAACGGAAAAGCAGGCGTTTATTCTTACAACGAAGAGAAAGAGTATTTTGAACTTTACGTTGGCGAAAGCGTTGAAAATGCAACCGAATACTATACGTTCACGCTCGCAGACGGTCAAATCACGGTTGAAAAACCGATGACCACAATCACATATGTTACGGCATATGGTGAAGATACAATCGGCGACGAATATAAGAGCGTAAATAGTAATGTCAAATTCACTCTTCCTGTACTTGCAAACGTTGCAGAGGCAGGTGTAAATGAATTTGTTGGTTGGACAATCGAAGGTCAAGAGGGCTATGTAGCGGAGTATACTCCCAATGGTACGACGGCCACGTTTACTGCTGTGTGGAAAGTTTTATATACGGTAGCTATTGTTGACGGCGCTAATGGAGTTGAAAGTGTTAAAGTTCCTGAAGGCGAAGAAATCGGCAAATACTTGCCTGTTTGGGATAAGGTCGACGAACGTCAGTTTATCGGTTGGTTCATCGACAGTAACAATGACGGCAAATACGACGAAGACGACGCGGAATTCGACACCACGACAACGGCAACCGGAAATGTTACGATTATCGCAGGCTGGAAAGACGTCCTTGCTTGTGCAGGTAACTATACACTCCTCGATACTGGTAATGGTGAAAACGGATGCTACACCTATCAACCAAAGACATTCGTTATAGCAGACGATGGTAAAATAACGGGCAGCATCAGCGGCACGGTTACATCTTATGACGCTACAACCGGCAAGCTCGTGTGGTCGAACGGCGTAATGTATTTCGATAAAACAACCGGTATGATGGTTGCTCCGTATTCCACACTTGAATCGACGACGATCTCCATAAGAGAAGTGTATTTTGGCGTCAAGGGTGCCAATACTGAAAAAACAAAGGTTATTAACTATGGTATTTGCGGCGAAAACGGATCCTGGATCGCAAGATTCTTCGAATATGAAGGAAAGATCGCATTCTGGTATGACAATGCAATTTATTCCAACATTACCATAACCGATACAGCTGGAAACGCCTTGACTATAAATAAGGACAACAGCGATTCCATAGCAAAATCAAAGACGGTTGTCGTAAAGGATTCTAATGGCAATATCGTGTTTGCAAGAGCGTCCGTTGAAAGCAGCTTCTACGGTGGAAAGAAATCGACCGCACTTGACAGCTATTACGGATCATATACAAATGAAAGCGCAACGGAACTTGTTCTTAACGGTGCAGGCAACTTTACGTGGGGCGAAAAGAGCGGTACGTATACTTTGGTAGATGCCGAAACAAAGGCCTTCGATTTGTATGTAAAAGACAATGACGGAAAGAACGTTGAGTACTACGTCGTTACACTCAACGGCAGTACATACTCTTCCGAAAAACCGATGGTGACTGTTACTTACACAACAGCAGTAACGCCGGTTGAAGCACTCGAAGCGTCTGTCCAAGTCAACAAGAATATTGAGTTCACTCTCCCAACTCTCACCAATGCTGACAACATGTTCAGAGGTTGGATGATTGAAGGAAATGCAACGGTTTACAGTGGAACTTACACTGCAACCAAGAACGTCGATTTCACAGCGAAATGGGATACAAAGTATGTGTTTACCGCTGTTTACAATGACGGCAAAACCGACAACCTTGTCAAAACATACGGCGAAGGCGACATCGTTGATCTTGCTACACCTGTTTGGGCAAAACACAGATTTGACGGCTGGTTCACAACCGCATCCTTCAATGAAGGCACAGAGTGGAAGAGCGGAAGCAAAATCACTGCAACGGTAACCGTTTATGCAAAGTGGAGCGACGCTGAACCTTGGTACAATACGTATATGCCTCTCGAGTATGTCGGCGTTGAAGAAAACGGTAATAAGGAGAATCCTTATATACGTTCGTCTGCTGTGTTTAGTGTCGATGCTGACGGTTTAAGTAAATGTACGTCATACCCGTTCAGGGGCGACATCGAGATGTACTATACAGATAAAGAAAACGGCAAGTTGAACGTAACTGTCGGCTCTTCGAAATATGTTGCATATATCGATAAAACTACCGGCATCATCGTTATGAATGCTTCGACGACAAAAGAAACGTTTGCAAGTGTATGGGTTTTGACGCCGTTTGAAACATCGAGTTCTGTTAATGCGCCGAGTTCGTATTGGAATAGCGGTGCAACAAGAGTCATTGAATACACGTTCAACAATACCGTTTACAGAATATTTATTCACAACGGAAGCGTGTATTTCGGCACAACATTTATGGATGCCGCAGAAAATGGCAATGCGGTTGCTGCTGAGAATTGCTACAATGCAGAATCTTTGTTCGTGTTTGGCTCTGATGGTGCTGAAATTGCAAGATTCGTTTACAATGGAACAACGATGGTTGAAACCGACGGATTTGAAGGCACATACAAAAATGTAGACAATCAAGAAGTCAGCATTACATTGAATGGCGCAGGAACAATCACATTCAGCACAAACGATATTGTCGGAACTTACACCAAGTCAGGTGTGGACGATTATGACTTCGATGTAATCGCAGGCAACAAATCGTATAAGCTTTCAATCGACAAAGACAACAAAACTTATGCGATTGTAGAGAATACCGTCAAAATCACTTATGAAAGTGATGGCGAAACCATAGAACCGCAAACTGCATTTGTTGGCATTCCCTCTCAACTTTACACTCCGGCAAAGAGAGCCGATATGGTGTTTAAAGGCTGGTATGTGAAAGACGATGCGTCCCAAACTCTTGTTTCCATGACGGCTTACGTAACGGATACGGCTGTTACACTCGTAGCTAAATGGGTGACAAAGGCAATATTGACTGTTGTCTATGAAAACGGAATTGAAAATGCAACGTATGAATTCGGCGTTGGCGATACACTCAATATGAGCAGCTATGTTCCCGAATACACCAACGGCAAAGTATTCAGTAAATGGACAATACTTGGGGCTGATGGAGTAAAAACCGATTTCACTGCAACTACGATAACCGAAAACATCACTGTATACTGCGAATGGCTCGAAGCTGTGAAATGGTACGGTTCTTACATTACCGCTAATATTTACGGTAATGATGATAGGACAGGAAAGTATGCAAGCACGTTAACTGTCTCTGCAACCGGAATTGTAAGCGGAAAAACAACGGGCACTATCAATGCCGATGGAACTGCAATTGTTGATGGTAGCTATAGTAAGTTTATGGCATCAGACGGAAATGTGATAGCATTCCCGGATAAAAATGTCACTTCCAATTTGGCAACAGACTTCCATGTCGCAGTCAAAGCGGATGCCGGCACATCAATTCACCAATATAAGCATTTGGGTGCTGCAAATAAGGTTGTTGTATCATACATTAAAGATGGGCAAACAATCTATGTGTTGGTGTGGGAAAGCAAGGTTTATGATAATGTAACTTGGACTTCAACCGATGGCGAAGTTACAGCCTCGAACCTCTACAATAAAGTTGCAACGCTTACGTTCTACGATAGAACAGGTCAAGCTATCACGCTTGCTTAATCAACTCACTTGGCGCATAGCGTCATGAAAACAAAATCAAAAACACCTTCGAGCAATCGAAGGTGTTTTTTGATGTCATTCAGAGGGAGCAATGCGACCGTGGGAATCCAGCGCAGCGAAATTGAAAATATACCACAACTCGCACGAAGTGTGAATATCATTTCTTTACGGGATTCCAAAGATTGTTCCTTTCGGGGTGGAATATCGCGCCCAAAATGCGTTGCTTGGCAAACGGAATATCCTTGCAGATGTCTTTGATGAGATTTTTCATGTATTCGCGTTGCGATTCGTGGTTCATGGGGCAGGGGTTGTTGACGATTGGCAAGCCGAGGCGCGCTACGGTGGATTTGATGTCGTATTCCTCGATGTAGATAAGCGGGCGGATGAGCGTTATGCCCGATTTGTCCATATAAGCGGTGGGAGCAAAGCAGGAAAAGCGACCTTCGTACAGCAGCGACAGCAGCATTGTTTCGGCAACGTCGTCTGCGTTGTGTCCGAGGGCAAGTTTGCCTCCGCCGAGGCGAATTATCTCGTTGTTGAGAGCACCTCTGCGCATTTTGGCGCAAAGCGAGCACGGATTTTGCTCCTTGCGTGCCTCAAATATGATTTCGCCGATATCCGTCTTTATGAGGTGGTGTTTTACGCCGAGGCTATCGCAGTAGGCGATAAGGGCGTCCATTTCCTCTTGTTTGGTGTCTTTAAGCCCCATATCCACGGTTATGGCCTCGAGGTCATAGTGCTCGGGAGAGAAGCGTCTATACGCCGCAAGCGCGCTCAAAAGCAGGGTGCTGTCCTTGCCGCCCGACAATCCCACGAATATTTTGTCGCCGTCGTGAATCATATCGTAATCCTGCACGGCTCTGCGCATTGCGCTCAATATTTTTTGCATAAATCTACCGTCCGAAAATATAATTTATTCGACAAAATTATACTTAAAGGCGTGGCAAATGGCAAGCGTAATAAGCCAAATCGCCTTGACATAATTTGCGCTATACCATATACTTTGTATGAGCAACGAGGCGTAAAAGACTATGATTCAAGACCTTATCAACCAAATCAGCCAAGCCATCGGCAACCCCTATCTGACGTTGTACGTCATCTCGATTATCCCTATCGTCGAGCTGAGAGGGGCGATTTTGACGATGCCGTATATGTTTCCAAACGGAACTATACAGGAGTTTTTGCTTGGTATGCTTTGCTGCGTTGCAGGTTCGACCACCGTCATTTTGCCGCTTATTTTGCTCACAAGACCGTTATTGCGCAAACTTCGCCGCTCCAAGTGGTTTTCCAAAATCGGTAGGCGCATGGAAAGCAATCTCGCCGACAGGGCAGAGAGCGCATACAGCGAGGAAGAGTATCAAAAAACCGCCGCAAAGCACAAAAAACCCATGTCCAAGGACGCAAAAAAGTTTTGGGGTTTGTTCACCTTTGTCGCGATTCCGCTCCCCATGACGGGCGCTTGGACAGGTTCTTGTATAGGTAGTTTTCTCGATTTTCCCGTGTGGAAAGCGGCGCTTGCCGTGTTTTTGGGCAATATCGTGGCAGGCGGAATTCTCACAAGCATTGCGTATTTCCTTCCGCAAGAGTACAACAACCTTTTCCTTTACGGGTTCGTTATCCTCGCAATCGCGCTTGCCGTGTCGCTGTACTTCGTAAGAAGCAAACGCGCCGAAAAGAAGCGCGAAACCGAGCTTGAAAAGTATAAAACCAAGAGCGAATACGAGCTTGCAGTGCTCAAAAAAGAGGCGGACGAGGACGGAAAAGTGCTCGTTAAAAAGGAATATATAGACGAAAACGGCGACAAACACATTGTCATCGGGCACGATGAAAAACGCAACAAGAACATCGTCGATAAGGACGACGTAATATAACTTGCAATCTCAAAACGCAACCGATTTTTTATATAAACGGTTGTGTTTTTTCATATGAGGTTGTATAATGTACGCGAAATAAAATTTTGGGAGGCACAACAATGCCATTAGTTACTACAACCGAAATGTTCAAAAAAGCATACGCAGGCGGTTACGCAATCGGTGCTTTCAACGTCAACAATATGGAAATTATCCAAGGTATCGTCGAGGCCGCTACCGAAGAGCAAGCTCCGCTTATCCTTCAAGTATCTTCCGGCGCAAGAAAATACGCAAATACGACTTATCTCACCAAGATGGTTGAGGCAGCAGTCGAAACCAGCGGTCTTCCCATTTGCTTGCACCTCGATCACGGCGATAGCTTCGCACTCTGCAAAGACTGCGTTGACCACGGCTTTACTTCCGTTATGATTGACGCAAGCGCACATCCGTTTGCAGAAAATATCAGCATCACAAAGCAAGTTGTCGAATACGCACACGATCACGGCGTAGTCGTCGAGGCAGAACTTGGCAAACTCGCAGGCATCGAGGACGCAGTCAACGTTGCCGCAAAAGACGCTCAATTCACCGATCCCGACCAAGTTGAAGAATTTGTCAACAAGACCGGCGTTGATTCTCTTGCAATCGCAATCGGCACCTCTCACGGCGCATACAAGTTCAAAGGTCAACCTCAACTTCGTTTCGACATCCTCGAAGAAGTCAGCAAGCGCTTGCCCGGATTCCCCATCGTTTTGCACGGTGCGTCCTCCGTTCCGCAAGACCTTGTCAAGATCATCAACCAATACGGTGGCAGCATGCCCGGCGCACAAGGCGTTCCCGAAGACATGCTCCGCAAAGCGGCTTCTATGGCAGTCTGCAAGATCAACATCGACTCCGACCTCCGTCTTGCATGCACCGCCGCAATCCGCGAGCATTTTGCTCTCAATCCTTCTCACTTCGATCCTCGCCAATATCTCGGACCGGCAAGAGAGGCAGTGAAGCAAGTTGTAAAGCATAAGATTGTCGACGTTCTTGGTTGCGACCACAAAGCGTAAAAGTCCGCCAAACAGCGATTAACTTTGTCAGCACCCCGAGTTTCGCAAATCACGTACGAAAAGTACGTTGGGTTTGCGCTCCTCGGGGTGCTTTCGCGTTACTCATCTGTTTGGCGAACTTTTACAAGAGATATATAATAGCAAATAACGGCGTCAACACCCGTCTGCTCCAAAATCACGTACGAAAAGTACGTTGGGTTTTGTTTCAGGCGGGCGTTTCCTTGTTCTTTATCTATTTGATGACCTTACGTAAGGACGCTATTTAGCGAATAACTACGGCAGAGCCGTCCGTCCGTCAACTCATTTACGCATAGTAAATTAGGGTTGCCGTGCGAGGGGCTTTTCCGCGCTCTTCATCCGTTTATTGCGGTTTTGCATAAAGCTATTAACGGAATGTGCTTAATCTAAATATCGCCCTTAGGTTCAGTGATAAATAACGATACTAATGCTCGTCTGCTCCAAAATCACATACAGTTTGTACGTTTGTGTCTGCTTTCATAATTGACATTATGACATTTTGCCAATATAATTATAATATTAATGGCAATTTGCCAGTGGTATACATAAGTATTTAAGGTATTGTAGGAGGGGTATGTATGAGAAAAGTAAGAGTATTGCTTATATTCGTTTTGATTATGCTTGTGGCAACGATATTCGTTGCTTGCGGTGAAAAGCCGGGTCAAACGGATAATTGGGAGCATCAACACGAATTTGTTGAAAGTCAAGCGGGGCAGTATCTAAAAACTGCTGCGACTTGCGAAAAGCCGGCAGTGTATTATAAGCATTGTTCTATATGCGGAACGCTGGGCGAAGAGTACACTTTCGGCACTGCGATGGGACATAGCGGAGGACAAGCGACTTGTTTGAAGCCCGCGGTATGCCAAGTATGCTCGAAGGAATACGGAGAGGCACTCGGACACGATTATGACGACGGCGTAGTCACGACGGAGGCAACGTGTACGGAAAACGGCGTATTGACCAAAACTTGCAAAAGATGCGGTGACGCTCAAACTTCTCCTATACCCGCATCGCACAAGGGCGATTGGTATATAACCGCCGAGCCTCGTTGTTTCGACAAGGGTGAAAGACAGCGTATATGCACCGTTTGCGACGTTATCGAAACGGAAGAATTGCCCGCAATCGGTCATCACGATTTGAAAGAAGCCACTTGCGAAGAGGGCAGAAAATGCTCCAAGTGCCACTACGTCGAAGGCACGGGCACGGGACACGTGTTCAGTGAATGGGCGTCGGTCACGGGAGAAGAAGCAACTTGCACGCAAGCGGGTAGAGAGACCAGACGTTGCCTCGTTTGCGGAAAGACGCAAGAGAGAACTACGTCCAAACTCCCTCACACTGGCAATTGGGTTACGGAGCAAGAGCCTACTTGCACGCAAACTGGCTCTGCATACCGCGATTGCACGGTTTGCGGAAATCACGAAACCAAAACTATTCCTACGACGGGTCATAAAGGCACTTGGAACGTCCAAACCGTCGCCACGTGTACGTCAAACGGTCTCGAAGTTATGTATTGCGACGTTTGCAACGCAAGACAAACGAGAACGATTTACGCATCTCATAATTATTCCGAATGGGTGACGGAGACGGAAGCGACTTGCACGTCAACGGGCTTGGAAGCCAGAACTTGCCAAGAGTGCGGAAGAAGAGACACCTATACTATACCCAAGAAAAGCCATACGGGCGAGTGGACGGTCGTAACGCCTGCAACTTGCACCGAGAACGGTGTAAAACGCCAAGTTTGCACGGAGTGCGGACAAACGACCAACGGCACGATATACAGTCTCGGACACGATTTGATAGGCGGAACTTGCACCACTGCCGCAAAATGCTCCAGATGCGACTACGAAGCACCGATAAAAGGTCACGTTTACGGTAAGGAAATGCTCATTGAAGACCCCGATTGTACAAGAAGGGGATATTCGCAAAAGACTTGCAATAAGTGCGGATACGTCGAGACCACTTACACAGACCCCGTCGGACACGACTACGGTGAGTGGACGGTGCGCGTTGCGGCAACTTGCTTGGAAA
>SAMEA104315437__coassemble_726_pt1 | contig 14046 bp, 12 predicted proteins | sample SAMEA104315437__metabat2_low_PE_024 | metagenome-assembled genome bin SAMEA104315437 (sample SAMEA104315437) | gut metagenome | biome: Monkey gut; feature: monkey-associated habitat; material: faeces | place: China | collected 2013 | reverse complement strand
GATTGCGGTGCGCAAACGCCGAAGTGGACATGCCGGCGTGTCCGGAAAGAGGGGGTTATTGTATTTAGAGGAGTTAAGACACACTCTATTAGAAGAAGTGTTACAATTAAAAATCTCGCATTAGTGCGAGATTTTGTTTTTCAGTGTTCTATCTTTATAAAATATTAATTTTACGTCTCGAAAAAGCCGAGGGATACAAGCAACGCTTCGTTGACGCGCGACATCATATTGACGGGAAGTTCGCCGATTTTTTCTTTTAGACGGCGTTTGTCAAGCGTGCGGATTTGTTCGAGAAGAACAACTGAATCTTTGGGAAGTCCGTAAACGCCTGCAGGAAGCGCTATGTGCGTTGGTAGTTTGGCTTTGTCTAGTTGCGACGTGATTGCCGCCGCTATAATAGTCGGGCTGTATTTGTTGCCGACGTTGTTTTGCACAATGAGAACGGGGCGCACGCCGCCTTGTTCGCTACCCACGACGGGGCTTAAATCCGCATAATATAAATCGCCTCTTTTGACCATTTCCATACTCGCAAAGATTATTGTCAACAATCTCGTCGTTTATGCATATTTTGACTGCGAAAATAAAAGATTGCGACTCATTGCATATTATGCCTTCCGCGCGCAAAAGCGTGAGAAATTATGTCATTATAAAGCAAATTTGCCGCAAAATCGAGGTAAAAATGATAAATATCGGCATTGTAGGATATGGAAACGTCGGCAAAGCGTGCGAGAAAACGGCGCTTGAAGATAGAGATATAAACGTGGCTGGCGTTTTTACAAGGCGAAATCCCAAGGATGTGATAACTGCGTGTAACAAGGTGTATTCGGCAAGCGAATTGCCTAGATTCAAAGGCAAAATCGACATTTTGATACTGTGCGTCGGCTCGGCTTTTGATTTGAGGAGTACCGCTTTTGAGCTTGCAAAGGATTTCAACACGGTTGATAGTTTCGATACGCACTCAAAAATGACAGAATATGCCGAAAAACTGAATTCTATTGCGGTGGAATACAATAGACTGTGTTATTTCGGTATGGGTTGGGATCCCGGGGTATTTTCGCTATGCAGAGCGCTGTTTTGGGCGATTATTCCCAATTCGTACGTGCAAACTTTCTGGGGGAAAGGCGTTTCGCAAGGTCATAGCGAGGCGATACGCAAAATCGACGGCGTTTTGCTTGCAAAACAATATACAATCCCCAAAGACAACGCGCTAAAAGAGGCGAGAGAGGGGCGCGGACAACTCTTGAGCGTAAGAGATAAGCACTTGCGTGAGTGCTACGTTGTGGCAAAAGACGGCGCAAATAAAGCGATTATCGAGGATAAAATAAAGAACATGCCTGACTATTTCGCGCCGTACGACACGATTGTGCATTTTATAAGCAAAGAAGAGTTTGAAAAAGAACATTCAGGCTCGGCGCACGGCGGTTTTGTGCTTGCAAGCGGTGAAACGGGCGGTGAAAAGTGCAATCTCGAACTATCGCTTAAAGCGCAAAGCAACCCCGATTTTACCGCAAGCGTGCTTTTAGCGTACGCAAAAGCCAATGCTTTGGCATATCAAAATGGCGATCGAGGCGCAAAAAGCGTTATAGATATACCGATTTCATATCTTTGCGAGGGCGAATGGATTGACAAAATAAGGCGGTTTATCTAAACTATATATGAAATTAAGCCGAATTGCTTATATAGCAATATTGCAAAAAGTATCAAAAACATAAAACTTTTTGTAAAAATACCATTGATAAGCAGTGTCGGCAAAAAGACAAACAACGATAAAATGCAGACGAAATTTGCTTTATGGACGATATGAAAAATTACGATTATATACTGTTTGATTTGGACGGAACGCTGACGGATAGCAAGGTGGGAATACAAGAGTGCATACGCTATGCGCTCGACCATGAGAATATACCTTATACCAACGATGTTTTGGACAAAATGATAGGACCGCCGTTCCGTGTTTCCATGCATGAATTTTTGGGACTGGACATGCCTATGATTGAAAAACTTATAGGGTTATATAGGGGAGAGTACGGCAAGTACGGCTGGCAACACAACAAGGTTTACGACGGGGTTGAGGATATGCTTGCAGCGCTTAAAAACGCAGGTAAAAAACTTGCCGTCGCAACGTCTAAACCCATCAAATTCACTGATATGATAATCAAGGATTTCGGGCTTGAAAAATACTTCGATTATGTTGGCGGTGCCTCGAGCGATACAAGTAAAGAAGCAAAGTGCGACGTTATTGCAAACGTGCTAGAAAACCTGAAAGTAGAAGACAAAAGCAAGGTGCTTATGGTGGGAGATAGAATGTACGATATTGACGGCGCGCATGTCTGCGGAATAGATTGCGCAGCGATTTTGTACGGCTACGGCGATGAAAATGAGTTTGTAGAGCACAATGCAAAGTATATTCTTCAAAAGCCTTGTGATGTTGTGAAACTTGTCCTTAACAACTAAAAACAGTGCAAAACCACTCTAAAAAACATGATTTTTTGTAATAGTATTCTAAAAAGTCCTCTAAATTGTAATAAAATCGAGAAAGAAACGGCATAAGCGTCGTTTCTTTTTTACATTACCGACTTTTACGTCAAGTATTGTTTTAATATAAATCGTATTGTCGTTGGCTATTATGTTTTGACGATTGCAGGCGTTAAGATAGTTCTTGTTTTTGCGCCTACGTCAGGATTATTTCACGGTTGATTGTTATCAAAATTTCTCAATCACGCAGAAGTCGCATAGGGTTCGTTTGAAAGAAATTTTGTATATGCCGTTTTCCTTTTTAAGCATTTCTCCGTCCTTGCAAAACACCGTTTCGTCATCGTTTTCAAGCGTTGCGGAATAGACTTGTTTGAATATGATTTTTCCTTTGTCGCGCTCTTTTTTGAGCCCTATAAAAAACGCTTTGAAGAAGGGGAAAAACATTTCCACGCAACCCCAAAATCCGTCGTGTTTTGGCGAGCGTATCGCAAGCAGATGTCCGCTCATACTTTCCTGGTTGAACGCTTTGTTGAATTTGAATCCGAAACACCTCGGCGATTTGACAAACATGATGAGAGTAAACTCGCCTTCGTATTTTTTTTTGTCGCATATTATTGTCGATTTCATTCTGTAGGGGCGGTATTCTTTTATGATTTTTGCAACGTACGCAAGCGTTCCGAATTTCTTTTTTTCTTGCGGAGTCGACGTGTATCCTATTGGCGTAAACGAGCCTGCCGCCAAAACGTACGTGAAGATATCTTCGCCGCAATCGGGAGTGAGATAATCGCCGTCTTTTATGAGTTTTCCAAGTTTGCCAACGACGACGGGTTTTGTTTTGGGCGTTTGGTTGCAAGAAGGGCATTTTGCCTTGGAATTTGCGTATCTAACCGCTTTTGCTTTGTCGTTAAGCGTGCCGACGGGGAAGTAAAACACCTTGATTGGCTTGTCATATGTATCCTGAAGAACGGAAGCAAGCGTGCCGTCGCCGCCGCACACTGCCACCGCGTCAAATCCGTCAATCGAAGAAAACTCGTCTTTGGGAAGAGAAACACGGGTATATTCATAACGCGCGCCAAGGCATTTTTCCACTTTTTCAAAGGATATTTTCTTGCTCGAACCTGCGTTGAAATTTATAACTATAAGGCATTTTTCCATACGACCCTCACATCATACTATTGCTTTTTGTAATATTTTGTGCAATTGTCCGACATTTATTGTTTACACGCGCATAATTCTTTGATATAATCAAATATATTTACAATTATTGCACACGCACGCAGTGCGCTTGCGTGAGCAGGAGGATTTATGGCAAAGAAAATCGGACAAGTCGATTTCAAAGAAATCTGGACGATTCCCAACATTATCACTTATTTTCGCATTATTTGCGTACCCGTGTTCGCCACTCTTATGGCACTCGCAGGCGTAAGAGACGACTTCACGCTCTTTTATATCGCGCTCGGTGTATTCTTCTTTGCGTCGGGAAGCGATTTGCTTGACGGCTGGATTGCAAGAAAGTTCAATATGCAAAGCGGTATCGGTATGGTTTTGGACCCCATCGCGGACAAACTTATGCACGTTGCGGTGCTTGCTTGCCTTGCGTTCTGCACGGGACTTACTCCTCTCGGCAGGGGCGTAAACAAGGATATGCCGTGGTTTGTACACTATGCGTTTGTGATTTTGATTTTCGCAAAAGAGTTTATCCAAGCGATGATTGCTCTATACGTTCTCAAAAAGGGTGCGACGGTCAAGGCGAATTGGCTCGGAAAAGTATCCTCGTTTACGATATCAGTCGGTGTTATCCTCGCATTCTTCCACAATTACGTACAATACGCGGATTGGGGTATTCTTGCTTGGGGTATCGCATTAAGTTACGCGGCGGCGTTCAGCTACCTTGTTGAGACGATGACGCCAGTCAAGAACGTAAAAGAGGGCAAGATGCAAGCCGCAACAGCCGAATCCGTCAAGGAAGAGGATCAAAGAATAGTGCAAGAGAAGAAAGACGGCACCTATGAAGGATAACTCTTTTAAGATTTGAAAACAGAATAACACATTGACATATAAATGCGCCGAGACGGCGCAAGGAGTTTTTTTATGCAACAGATGGACAAAACTTACAATCCGGAGTTTGAAAAACGCATCTACGACACGTGGATGAAAGGCAAATATTTCGAGGCTCACGTCAATCCGGAAAAAGAGCCGTTCACGGTGATGATGCCACCGCCGAACATAACGGGACAACTTCATATGGGACACGCTCTTGACGAGACTATTCAAGACATTATAGTGCGCTTTAAGCGTATGTGCGGATACGAGACGCTTTGGATGCCGGGTACGGACCATGCCTCGATTGCAACCGAAGTCAAGGTTGTGGAGAAGATGCGCAAGGAAGAAGGGCTTTCCAAAAACGACGTCGGCAGAGACGGATTTTTGGAGCGCGCCTGGGCGTGGAAAAATCAATACGGCGGAAGAATAGTCGAACAACAAAAGGCACTCGGCATTTCTTGCGACTGGTCGAAATCCGCTTTTACAATGGACGAAAACTGCTCAAACGCAGTGCTCGAAGCGTTTGTTAAATACTACAAAAAAGGCTTGATTTACAGAGGCAACCGTATCATCAACTGGTGTCCTCATTGCCATACGGCGCTCAGCGACGCAGAGGTTGAATACGAAGAGCAACAATCCAATCTTTGGTATTACAAGTATCCCGTTGTCGGCGAGGACGACGCAATCGTCATTGCGACCACTCGTCCCGAGACTATGCTCGGCGATACCGCCGTTGCGGTCAATCCCAAAGACGAGAAGATGTCAAAATACGTCGGTAAGACGGTCAAACTTCCGCTTACGGACAGAGAGATTCCCGTCGTTGCGGACGATTATTGCGAGATAGGTTTCGGCACGGGTGCGGTGAAGATTACGCCTGCACACGATCCCAACGATTTCGAGCTAGGCTTGCGCCACGATTTGCCGATTATCCAAGTTATCGGCGAGGACGGACTTATGAACGAGAACGCGGGCAAGTATCAGGGTATGGACAGACTTACCGCGCGCAAAGCGATAGTGGAAGATTTGACCGCGCTCGGACTTATGGTCAAAATCGAGCCGTACGCGCACAACGTCGGCACTTGCTATCGTTGCGGTGAGACGGTGGAGTCGCTCGTGTCCAAGCAATGGTTTGTCAAGATGAAACCGCTTGCGGAGCCTGCAATCAAAGCCGTCAAAGACAAGAAAACGGAGTTTATTCCAAAGAGATTTGAAAACACATATTTCAACTGGATGGAGAACATCCGCGACTGGTGTATTTCCCGTCAACTTTGGTGGGGACATCGTATCCCGGCGTATTACTGCGACGATTGCGGAGAAACGATTGTGTCAAAGACAAGCGTAGATACATGCCCAAAGTGCGGCGGACATCATATACGTCAGGACGAGGACGTGCTCGATACGTGGTTCAGTTCCGCGCTTTGGCCGTTCAGCACTCTCGGATATCCCAAAAAGACCAAAAATCTAGCATATTTCTATCCCACCAACGTGCTTGTTACGGGATACGATATCATCTTCTTCTGGGTTGCGAGAATGATGTTCAGCGGTATCGAGTTTATGCACGAAGTGCCGTTCAGCGAAGTGCTTATCCACGGACTTGTGCGCGACGCTCAAGGCAGAAAGATGTCAAAGAGCCTCGGCAACGGTATCGATCCGCTTGAAATCATTGACAAATACGGTGCGGACGCTTTGCGTTTCTCGCTTGCAACGGGTATTGCTCCGGGCAGCGATACAAGATTTACCGACGGCAAAATCGAAAGCTGCAGAAACTTTGTAAACAAGCTTTGGAATGCTTCTCGTTTCGTTATTATGAACATAAAGGACGACGACGATTTGACTATGCCTTCTCGCTTTAACGGAGCGGATAAGTGGATACTCACTCGTCTCAACGACGTTGTGAAAGAGGTTACAATCAACCTCAATAAGTACGAAATCGGGCTTGCAGCCGCAAGAATTTACGATTTTGTGTGGAGTGAGTTCTGCGATTGGTACATCGAGATGAGCAAGACTATGCTTTACAGCGACGACAAAAAGCAACACAATCACGCCGTCGCAATGCTCGCATATGTGCTTACGCAAATTCTCAAATTGTTGCATCCGTTTATTCCGTTCGTAACCGAGGAGATCTATTCCAAATTCGCTCCCAAGGGCAGCGTGCTTATGGTGCAAGAGTGGCCGTCATACAACAAGCACAGAGTATTCCGCAAGGAAGAGGCGAGTTTTGAAGGCTTGCGCGAGATTATCGGCGCGATTCGCAACGTGCGCAACGAAATGAACGTGGCTCCGTCCAAGAAAATAAACGCATTTGTTATTGCAAAGGACGAGAAGTTTATCTCATCTGCGGTTCCGTACATCCAAAAACTTGCAAACGTCGCCGACGTTACGCTTGTTCACGACAAGAGCGAAGTGGAAGGCAAAGTCAGCGCAATCGTAACGCATGACGCGGAAGTGCTTATTCCGCTCGGCGACCTCATTGACGAGGACAAGGAAAAAGAGCGTATCAATGCCGAAATCGCTCAGACGGAAGGCGTTATCAATAAGACTAAAGCGTTGCTCGCAAACACGGGATTTGTGTCCAAAGCGCCGCAAAAACTCATCGATAACGAAAAAGACAAGCTTGAAAAAGCAATCGACAAACTTGCAAAACTCAAAGACAAACTTGCTATGTTCGACTAATAGTCGTAAAAACAAAATCAGAGAGGATAAGCTATGCGTGTAATCGACAGCACCAAAAATATGAACGTGTTTAAGGCGACTTGGAAGTATTTTATCGACAAGGGCGCGTATTTGTTGTTGATTTCCGTTGCGCCGTCCCTCTTGATTCCGTTTTTGCTTTCGCCTTCGTCAACACTGTACTATTTGTTTGACTATAAGAACATCAATCCGCAAAATTTCGGGGATATGTACCTTGAGATGCGCTCTTTGCCGTTTTCCTATTGGTATCTCGGCATTATAGGGCTTGTGCTGCTGGTGTTCTCGATTGCAATCACGCTCGGCGTTATCGACAGGCACATGCGCATAGGCGAGTTTACAGTTTCGCCGTCGAGAGTGAAAAACAGGCTCAATTACAACATTTTGACCGCACTGCGTTTCGGAATAACCGCGTTTGCCGCTATGGAACTCAGCAATTTGCTTACGTCGGTGATGTATTACCTTTGGTGGGTTGCGTTCAAGAGTAGGGTTACGTGGCTTGTGTTCTCCGTTTGCACGTTGGTGCTCAATCAGTTGATTATGCTTGTGATTATGTCCTGGCTTATACTTTGGTCGCCGTACTGTTTGCATACGGGGCTTAGAGCAAAAGACGCAATCGTAAACGCAGTGCGCAGTATGTCGGGTAGGGTGATAAGGACGGCGTTTACGCTGTTTTCATGCGTTGCGCCAATCGAAATCGTTATGATAATCACGGGTGCGCTCAATGCAGGTACCATAGCGCAATTCCTGCTCGACGTCATTTCGTATATGGTCGTAGTGCCGTTCTATATCACGCTTATGTACACGCTCTTTTACGACGTTACAGGCACCGAGAGAATGGATTATGTCAGAAAAAAGAATGACATCTGGTCCAAAAAATAATATAAATCGCAATAGAAAACGGGCGGGAAACGCCCTTTGTTTCGGAGAGGAATATGGAATTTAAGTATTCTTTGTCAATGCTCTTTTCCAATATGGGATATGCAGTCAAAATCTTTTTGTGGATTTTGATTTGCCTTTTGATTACCGTAGCCATAGGCGCGGCAATCGTGTTGCCGGTGTGGGACGCGATATCCGCAGCAACCGACGTTTCGACGCACATAAATGCGCTCGAAGAGTGCATCAAATCCGTATGGAACGGTACGAGCAGTATGAGAAGCGCCTTTACGCAAGGCATGACCGAGGTGCAAAATATTTTGTCCGATCTCGGGTCAAACGCAGGCATCGCAACGGGACTTGTCTTTATAGGCGTGTTCCTTTACGCGTTTTATTGTTTCTTGTTCGGCTTGTCGTACTATGCGCTTGCCGATATCATCAACAATATTATGGCTTCTAACCTCAAATTCGGTTTTGCAAGCAACCTTGCGCTCAATTTCAAAAAGTGCGTCAAGTATTCGCTTTGCAGACTTGTTATAGCGCTGCCTATCGACCTTGTTTTCTTCACGATTATGGCGTGCATAATATTCGGATTGTTCCGTTTTATCGGCTTTTTCGTATTGCCGATTGCACTTGTCGTCGGAGTGGTGATTTGCTCGCTCAGAGCAACGCTTTTCGCAGGTTGGCTCCCGAGATTGCTCTTCCATCCCGAAGAGAGAATTTTTACCGCGTTTACGAGAAGTTTGACTTATGTCAAATCCAACGTTTCGGGGCTTTTCAAGTCCTATGCGGTTACTTTTTCAATCGTATATTTGTTCTCGACGACGTTTGCAATCCCCACGGGCGGGCTTATGTCAATCGTGCTTCCGTCGCTCTATTACTTCATTTTGAGAGCAATCGAACTTATCGGTTACTACAAAACAAAAGGATATAGTTTCTACACGGACGCAACGACGGTTATCAACACAGTTGAATTCGGATACAGGGCAGAGCAGCAGGACAAGGACGTTGAAAATACCGACATAGCGACAGAAGAAAACGTGAGCGGAGCCGAAAATATCGATACGGACGAGGCTCGTGATACGGCGCAAAGTATCGATGCGGACGTAATAGATAATAATCAAGACGGAAACTTGAACGAATAATATTCGTTTTGAGGTGATATATGAAGTTTAGAATGAATTTCGGTATAGTAAAAACCATCATTTTGGCGGTTATAGTTGCAGGCGCGCTTGCAATAATCGGCGTCGATATCGCAATGCTCGCAGGCGAGAATACCGCTGAACCTGCAATCGCAGGCGTATCCGTTGGAGCCGCTGCGCTTATTGCGGTTGCCGCGCTTTTGGTGCTTTTAAACAGTTACTATAATTTCAAAGACGATAGGCTTGTTACCGTGCTCGGCTTTTTCGTGGATAAAATCAATTATAAAGACATCGTTTGCGTAAAACAAAACAGCGAAACCAGAGAGATTTATCTCATTACAAAGGGCGTTAAGCAAACGGACGGCGACATCAGTTTCAAGGTGAACATTTCCACTCAAAAGGTTGACGGCTTTATCGCCGCTTTGAGAGATAAAATCGGAGATATCATTGTGGAAGTGTATACGCCCGAAAAGAAAGACAAAAACAAGAAATAAGCGGATTTCGGCTATCTAAACATATGCTTTTGAAAGCGAATAGCGCAGAGGATAGAATGATAAGACTGATAAATCAAAAAACGTGCTACTATAACGGCACTCTTATAAGCGAAAGCGAGTCGATCTCAAGAGGCGTAACGCCGTCAAAAAACGGTACGATTGCTCACGAGGTGCTTTGCTCGCACAATCTTTCGAATGATGAGCAAAAGCTCAATATCCGCTTTGACGCCATGGCGTCGCACGATATAACTTACGTCGGCATAATTCAGTCGGCAAAGGCGAGCGGACTGAAAGAATTTTTCGTTCCTTACGTGCTTACAAACTGCCACAATTCGCTTTGCGCGATGGGCGGCACGATAAACGAAGACGACCACGTTTTCGGCTTATCTTGCGCCAAAAAGTACGGCGGAATTTACGTGCCTGCCAACGTTGCGGTTATACATAGTTATATGCGCGAGATGTTTGCGTCTCCGGGGAAAATGATTCTGGGCAGCGATTCGCACACACGCTATGGCGCGCTTGGAACTCTCGCGATCGGCGAGGGCGGTCCGGAACTTGTCAAGCAATTGCTCAAACGCACTTACGACATAGATTATCCGCGCGTTATCGCCGTGGAGCTCAAAGGCAAAGTCCGCAAAGGCGTAGGACCTCAGGACGTTGCGCTTGCGCTTATCGGCGAAGTGTTTAAGAGCGGTTTTGTCAAAAATGCCGTGCTGGAATTTGTCGGCGACGGTATAAACGAGTTGAGCGTCGAGTTTAGAAACGGCATCGACGTTATGACCACGGAAAGCGCGTGTTTGTCCTCTGTCTGGTGCACGGACGAGAAAGTCAAGGACTATCTCGCAGCGTACGGAAGAGATGGCGAGTATAAGCGTTTGCAACCTCAAAACGGCGCATTGTACGACGGCGGTATTGTTATCGAATTGGACAAAGTCGAGCCTATGATTGCTCTTCCGTTCCATCCGTCCAACGTATATAAACTTGCCGACGTAATCGCCAATCCCTACGAGATTTTGTCCAAGGCGGAAAAAGAGGGCAACGAACTTTTGGGGCTTCACGGCGAGTATAAGCTTACAGACAAGATAAAAGACGGCAAAGTAGTTGTATCGCAAGGCGTGATTGCAGGTTGCGCAGGCGGTACGTACGACAATCTCGTATGCGCCGCAAAAATTTTGAAGGGCAAAAGAACGGGGGATAGCGAGTTTTCGCTTTCCGTATATCCGGGCTCTCAACCTACCAATCTTGCACTTGTCAAAAACGGCGCGATTGCCAATCTTATCGAAAGCGGCGCAATACTGAAACCGTGTTTCTGCGGTCCTTGTTTCGGCGCAGGCGACGTGCCTTGCAACAACGGTTTCAGCATACGACACACCACCAGAAACTTTGAACGTCGAGAGGGAAGCAAGCCGCAAGACAAACAAATCGCGTCCGTCGCGCTTATGGACGCTCGCTCCATTGCCGCAACCGCTGCAAACGGCGGTGTGCTCATGTCTGCGCTGGGCTTGGATTTTGACGACGAAATACCCAAATTCGAATATAATCCCGACGTTTATAAGGCGAGAGTGTATAACGGTTTCGGAAAAGCGGATTGCAATGTAGAGCTTGTTTATGGTCCGAATATCACGGATATTCCGCAAATAGAGCCGCTAAAGAGCAATCTTGCGCTCAAACTTTGCAGCGTTATAGACGATCCCGTAACCACAACGGACGAGTTGATTCCGTCCGGCGAAACATCTTCGTATAGAAGCAATCCGTTGCGGCTTGCAGAGTTTGCGCTTTCAAGAAAAGACCCGCAATACGTCGGCGCAAGCAAGCTTGTCAGAGATGGAGATAATGAAGATATCAAGGCTGCAATAGCGCTTTGCGGACTTAAGTGCGAAGAAACCACCATAAATTCCTGCATTTTTGCAAGAAAACCCGGCGATGGCAGCGCAAGAGAGCAAGCCGCAAGTTGTCAACGCTTCCTCGGAGGCGGTGCCAATATCGCAAGAGAATACGCAACCAAGAGATATCGCTCCAACCTCATAAATTGGGGTATGTTGCCTCTTTTGGACAGCGAAACGGAGTATAAAAAAGGCGATATCGTGGTGATTAAGGGCGTAAAGGACAGCATTCTCAACGGTAAAGATTTTGACGCGTATCTTGTTCGCGATGGTAAGGCGCAAAAGATAAATATCCGCATGGACGAGCTCACCGACGTTGAGCGACAAATTATCGCCGACGGTTGCCTTATCAATTATTATAAGATAGTCTGAATGCACAAGAACTTATTTCGGCTCATAAAATGATAGCCGAGGTGGGTTATCAAACTGAAAATAGTCGTTGACCTTGACGTTATAAGGCGCAATATTTTATGTGCAAAAGCGGACGTAAAAGTGCCGATTATGCTTATGGTGAAAGCGGACGCTTACGGCTTTGGCATAACCGAAGTGGCAAAGGCGACAGAGGATATTGTCGACGCTTTCGGGGTGGTTACGCTTGAAGAGGCGAAAAAGCTTAGAAAAGCAGGCATAAAAAAGGATATATTGTTATGCGCGTGCGCGTGTGAGGAACTTGAAAAAGCGTGCGACCTGGGCGTGATAATCGGAGTGCACGATACGGGGCAGGTTGACGCGCTCGTATCGCTTGCAAAAGACGGGCGAATAAATCCTCAAAAAGTGCGCTTGCATATCAAAGCGGACAGCGGAATGCACAGGCTAGGTTTTGATTTGAACGGCGTAAAAAATGCCGTTAGAACACTCAAAACATACAGTTTTTGCGTTGAGGGTGTGTATTCGCATTTGCGCGACGGAACGCAAAATCAAAAGCAATCGTTTGACGAGTGCGAAAGGGCCGTTAAAGAGATATATTCAAATGCGATTGCGCATCTTGCGTCGACTCACTCTATGTGCGACGAAAATTTGCGGTACGATATGGTGCGGCTCGGAATCGGAGCATATATCGGCGCAATGAGCGTATATTCGCAGGTGATAGAGTCGAGATTTGTCCGAAAGGGCGAAATAGTAAGCTACGGCGACTATGCTTTGCCATATGGCACCAATACGGCGGTTGTTTTGGGCGGCTATGCAGACGGCATATGCAGGGAAAACCCGTCCGACGTATATATTGACGGGCGCGCATGCAAGGTGATTGGCAACGTGTGTATGGATACCTTTGTCGTTGATACGGGCGAGTATGCGGCAAATGTAGGCGACAAAGTCGTGCTTTTGGATGAAAACAGCATTCTAACCGTTGCAAATCAGCGAAAAACGATAGAGTATACGGTGTATACGTCCTTTAAGGGGCGTGTGCAGAGATATTATAAACACAATGGACAAGAAACAAGCGAGAACCAAGGCGAAAGCTAATATATCCAAACTATCCGACGCTCAAAAAGAATGGGCGAGCGGCGCGATTGCCGACGCAATAAGCGGAGTTGATGTTTTCAGGCGTTCGCACAAGGTTTTTATTTATCTCGGCACGTCGACGGAGCCTGATACGCAAGAAATAGTCGGGCTTGCGCTTATGGCGGAAAAAGTTGTGTGTGTGCCTAGAGTGCACGGCGATGATATGGACGCTATTGCAATTACGCCTTTTACGGATTTTCGCACCAACAAGTGGGGAATTCTTGAACCCGTCGGTTCGCATAGAGTGGATGAAATCGATCTTGCGATTGTGCCGCTTGTGGCTTATGACGGACTAAATCGTTTAGGACACGGCAAGGGATATTACGACAGATATCTTGCTTGTCACGATTGCTACGTTATCGGACTTGCGTTCGATTGCCAAAAGGTTGACGATTTGGAAGCGGAGCCAAACGATATTCCGCTTGATTGTCTTATCACCGAAAAGCGAGTTATAACCGCCGACGGTGAAGAAAAAAATATATTCGGAGATACGTTATGAGAGTTGTTGCCGGCAAATATCGCGGTAAAAACCTGATTTCGCCAAAGGACGAGAGCGTTCGCCCGACTACGACGAGAATAAAAGAAACGCTGTTCAATGTGTTGCAAGGCTATGTTTTCGGCGCAGACGTGCTCGATTTGTTCGCAGGTAGCGGCGCGCTGGGCATCGAATGTATTTCGCGCGGAGCAAGCGACGTTACGTTTGTTGACAGAAGCAAGGACAGCGTGTCTTTGGTATATCAAAATCTCAAGGGGATTGACGGAAACTATAAAGTTATCAACGCGGATTTTTCTTCCGCTTTGCGTTCAAGCTACGTATCGGGAAAGAAGTACGACCTAGTTTTCCTCGATCCGCCGTACGCTACCAATCTTGCCGAGCTTGCAATAGAACTTATAATCCAACTCGATTTGCTCAAAGACGACGGAATAATCGTGTTCGAGCAC
>SAMEA104315437__coassemble_712_pt1 | contig 14269 bp, 14 predicted proteins | sample SAMEA104315437__metabat2_low_PE_024 | metagenome-assembled genome bin SAMEA104315437 (sample SAMEA104315437) | gut metagenome | biome: Monkey gut; feature: monkey-associated habitat; material: faeces | place: China | collected 2013 | reverse complement strand
ACGGCTCCGTTCCGCACCTCGGTGTAAATGCGGTTTCGTATGCAATAAACGCATTGAACGGCGTTGTGGAAAACGAATTTGTCGAGCTCTACAACAAATATATTTCCACCTGCGTACACGGTGAAAAGCTTGGCTGCTTCGCAGAGGACGAATACGGCAAGATTGCTGTAAACGTAGGGCTTTGCAAGTTCGAAAACGACGAATATTGCGTCAAAATCAACTCTCGCCTTCCCTTCAACACAAACACGGACAAAATGGTCGCCGAGATTAAGGACGCTCTCAAAGGCGAAAACGCCCAAGTTACCCTTCTTTCCTCCTCGCAAGGCTTCAAAATCGATCCCGAATCGGACATGATTCAGCTTTTGCTCTCGGCATATCGCAAAGTTACGGGCGACATGCAAAGCCAACCCATTTGCAGCGCAGGCGGGACGTACGCAAGAGAATTCACCAACTGCGTGGCATTCGGCCCCGAGATGAAAGGCTACGGCGAGATGATAATCCACCAACCCAACGAGCGCATTTCGCTTGCGGCAATCGAGGCGATATTCAACGTCTATCACACCGCATACAGAGATTTGATTGAGAAAGTCAATTTCTAATCGGAGCATTCAAAAGCGGCACAATCAGTTGCAAAGCAATTAAAAAAAAACGTTGCAAACTCCACGCAAAAGCACAAAAAGCCTGCGCATTTACGCAGGCTTTTCTTATCTTCAATCGGCAAATATCAAAAATACTTCTTTTGAGAATTATTTTTGCTTTGCAACGATGACAAGAGTTTGTTGTAGTATTCCCCGAGATAATACTTCATATTAGGCGACGCTTTGAGCGCGTCCGCAGCGATATCCGGCGAAAGCGAACTGTAAAAATCGTACGCCACCTGATATCTTTCGGAATAGTTTTTCAGTTTATCGCCGCTATACCCGTATTGACTTTCATATTCGCGCTGTTGTTTTTCCTTCTCGAACTTATCCTTTTCGGATTTTTTGAGGTAATCGGATATTTTCTTTTGGCGGTTTTCCTCATACGCCTCGTTCTTTTGACGGATCTCGTTGTTATACTTCTCATACTTTTCCACCGTCTTATCCCTCTCGTCTTTGAGTCGGTTGATTTTTTCCTCGAGCTCGACGGCGTATTTCAAATCGAGTTCCGAAAGCGCGCTATCCTTATCTCTTTCAAGCTTTGCGATGCTGTCGTTGATATCCGCCACCGCCTTCGAATATGCGTTTTCCGCGTCAGATGCGGATTTAAGATGCGACGCGTCCAAAGCGTCCATACTTCCTGTCGCGATACTGCTTCTTGCGATGCCTCTTTTGAGCAAATTATCGTTGGCGTCTTCCCTGAGTTGCTTATAGAGTTTGTCCAGATTTTCATAACTCTGTTTAAGCGTTTCTCCCGCCGCCTTTTTATTTTCGGCAAGAGCGTCGATTGCGCTTTGATACTTGTCGTCAAGATTATTGACCGCTTGTTTTTTGCTCAAATCGATACGTCCCTGCGCCTCTTTGACGATATCGTCGTCAGTACGCGGTGTGTATTCGATTTCTTTAAGTCCGGACTCTTTTGGAAAGAGCGAATCGAGATCGGGCTCTTCCTCTTTCGGCAAAGAATCGTCGTATTGTTTTTCGAGTTCTTTGAGCTTGTCCACTACCGAATTTTCCTTATTCAACGCCTCGTTGATTTTCTTTTGTCTTTCCTCTTCGAGTTGCTGATCGGTCTTAAACAAATTCTTAAACTCATCCCATATTGATGATGCCATAAAACCTCCTTATGCGCTCGTTTGTTGCGTATCGGATGAAGCCGCCGACAATTGTTGCACCTGATTTTTAAGGGTGGCAACCGCCTTTTCCAACACTGCGACTCTCACGACCAACTCTTCGAGCGTAGATACAATTTCGCCTATATTCATACTCACCTCTTGCTCAAGTCGACGTTTACGCAAAGCGGCGCGATATACGCGTTTTCCTGCGTGCTTTCTATTTCGAATTCCAGCACCGAGCCGCTTTTTTCGACAATGACGTTTTGCAATTTCTCGCTGCCCTTGACCTTGCGTTCATACTTTTTCCCGTCCAGAATAATGCGCAACGTGGCAGGATATTTGCAAAGCAGCGTGATATCCCTCACCGTAATCATATATGGATATTGCGCCGTATCCGTCGGACTTTTATACACTTTTTTGAGTGCGGTTTCAAACAACTTTCCGCTCTCGGATATCATCCCCAGACGGTACTTGTTATCGTCGCCGAACACACACAGCATATCCGAGCCGTTGTGCGCTTTGACGGGCGAAAGCCAAGTGCAATTCATCCCCTCGAGCACCGAAACGCTGCCGTTTTTCACGTTAAAAGCCACTATTGCGTCATTGCCGTCCGAGGCGTTCTCCGACAAATTGCAAGCGATATAATAGCAGTCGTCGATAAAACTCGCGCACAACGTCTTCTTGTTTTCGATGTTCGGAATCTCCTTTCCCACTCGCACCGAATTGTATCCGTCAAAGGCAAACACGCCGTTTTCCGCGCAGTACATAATTTTATCTCCGCATAGCGCAATCGAGTCTTTATATATACGTCCCGTATCGGTAAAGATCTTTTTTAGCAAAAAATCGTTCTGATCTCCGTATGCGGTAAGTCTGAAAATACCATACTCCCTAAACACGTAGAGGTAGTTTGAAAAGGACGCGACTTTTAAGACCTCGCCGCACTCGTCGGCAAAGTTTATAAAGCCTGCCTCTTTAGGACTTATCTTCCAATTGGTAGGATCGAAATCGTCCGAGAACCACACTTGATTCTTGCTTCCGTTTACGCTTCCGAACACTCTCTCGTTGTGGATTGTTATAGACGAAAATTTCGGTGCGTCGCTGAGCACGTACGTCTTGGAGTCGTCAATCGCAAACACAGGGTCTATCTTTGAGGAAAGCAGCAACATGTCTTTATCGTTGTAATTGTAATTGACAGCGTCCACGTCGCCGTCCATATAGAGAGTTATCAACTGGTGCCACGTATCCTCTTTAAACACCGACGTGTACCAAAACGAGCTGTCGGACAAATGCGCCACAAGCCTGTCGTCGTGCTGCCCGTTCGTAATCTTTCTATACAGAAACACCTTTTTTATACCCTTATCTGCGGCGAACGTCGGATATGCGTGTCGCAAAGTGCTCGGATACTGATAATATCCCGTCGCGGCGTCTATGCCGATTTTCCCCGACAAAACCCCCTTGTCGAATGCGAAATTAAAGCACTCCTTTGCGTGCGCCATATCCGTAACGCCCTCGTCCAGCGAGTTTACAAGCCCTTGAAATCCCACGCGGATTTTTCTGTTTTTAACGGGAATACTTTTCACTCCTTCCACCTCCTCGCCTTGATGACGATGCTTCTGCCCTTGTATTTGAGTTCGTTCATCTGTTCTCTGAACTCTCCGTCAAAACTCCTCGCAAGGTCAAAAACTTTGTTTTGAAAGTAGTATTCTCCAAGCACTCCGCAGCAAAACGCGCTTTGCGACACTCTGAGGTCGTTGATTTCGCTGTTGATATTAAGGTCTGTTTCAGAAGGCATACACACGTATTTTATAATCGCTCCGCCCTCGATTTCGGCTAGGATAGACGGCGTTTGCACACAAAACGGCACGGACGAATCCCCCGCCTTGATACTGACGATATACAGTGGTTTTCTATGCAAGGACGAAAGCGGAGTTTTGCCGTTCTCGAACGTTACCTTTTGCGAGTAGTAAACGGGGATATATCTGGACGCGATTTCTCTATACACGATATTGCACGCGCCGAGCAATTTATCTTGCAACTCTTTTTGTTCGTCGGTGAGTTGTGCCGACGACGTCGTAAAGTCCTTCTCGCCCATTCTGCGCAAGCACTCTCCGACAACTTTCTTTATATTCATAGCAGTTCCTCCGTTATAGCAAAAGTTTTTTCGCGAGCCGTTTTCTCGTTCCTGATGTCGATATCTCGGTTGTTTTTCTCAATTTCGTCCATAAGAGCGGACAGATTTTCAATCCTTGTTTTGCGCGCATATTCGATACATCTTGCGTCGAGGCGGTCAAAGGGCAACGCAATCTGCATTGCCCCTTTCGCGTAAATCTCGAAACGACCGCGTTTGCGGTTAAAAAACAACTCGTAATTTCTATCGACCTGTTTCAGTCTGCGCGCGATGTGAAACAAATCGTCCACGACTTTGACGAGTTCCATACGTTAAGTCCAGGACGCCACGAGCGTTGTATCCGCCATAATCGGCGTAGAGAAGCTAAACGCCTCGCCGTTTCTCTTCCATCCTGCAAACGTCTTGCCCGACATAGTGGGCGCAACGGGTTGAACGGCAAGACCGCCGGGAAGAACGATTTGGTTGGAAACCGCGCTGCCGCCGTTGGAGTCGAATGCCACCATATAGAAATCTCTGTCCGAAGAAGTGCCTTTGAAGGTGAGTTTTGCCTGACCTATCGGGCGTTCGCAGAGCAAGTCGGCGTATTTCACCAAAGTTGCGCTGTAGCAAGCCTTATCCGCAACCTGATGCAAAACGGTACCGCCCTCGCCTTCAAGCCAACGCCAGTCGCAGAGTTGATGAAGTTTGAAGTCCTCGCTGTTGAGGATATACATGCTGTTGTCCTCAACAAATCTGTCCGCAACAAACGGAATACCCGAATAAGACAACGCCTTATAACCGCCGTCGAGGTTGAGATAGTCGATATTGGTGCGGTTTTTACAGAGATAATCGACGTATTGCTTTCTCATCTTGTAAGACGCGACGATAAAGTCAACCGTGCCGCCGGAAGTGGATTCCACGGCGTCGATGGCGTCTTGAATCGCGCCCGTGCTTACAGCGGCGTCGATTGTCTTGGTGTAAGGCTTGAGGAAGGAATATTCGCTTCTGTTCAAGCCGTAAAGCGTGTTGCCGTTGCCGAAAATCGCCTCAAGACCTGTGATTTCGTTGCCTTTTGAGCCTTGCACGTAAATATAGCAGCCTGCGTTGTAAACGCTGGGTGCGTTTTTGCTGAAAGTTACGATGTTGTTTTCTCTGTCGATAGACACGATTCTGGAACCCGACAAAACGGTATCTTTCGAGCCGATTTCGGAGTAGAAATCGATAGTCATGCCTTCCATAATGTTTCTCGTGCTTTCAACGACCACTTTGTTCTTTGCGCCGGTGGTGTTTGCAACGGTTTTTGCGATACGACCGAAGCCGTCGCCGTAAAGCATACGCCCGAAGTTGAATTTGCTTGCCTTCAAAAGACCGTCCATTTCTGCGTTGAGCAAGTTGACAAATGCGCCTGCGCTGTTTTGAGAGGCGCGGATAGCCTTATCGGAAAGTTCGATTTTACCGAAGAGGTTTTTGAGCGTGAGCGTAAACTGCACGTAGTTGTTGCCGCCGCTTACGGGAAGCGTATCCGTTTCTGCGCCGCTGCCTATGCCGCCGTTGATTCCGTAAGGAGCAAGTTTCTTGATTTCCTTGCCCCAAACGTCGGACGTGGTTTGACCGATTTTTGCGAGCAACGGGTTGACGCCCACGTTGAGTTGATCTGCGAGTACGCCGAGATAGAATGTTTTAAGAGCCTTATCGGCGTTTGAAATTGTTACCATAATATTCTCCTTCATTTATTATTTTTGAGAAACAGAGCGCCTGCCTCTTCGATGGTTTTGGGCTTTGTATCCGGAGCAACGCATTGGAGTCCGCCTCTCGACATAATCGCAGGAGGCATACCCTTGCGCATCTCGCCGAGATACTTTTCTATAACAGCCTGTTTCACCGTGTCCGAGCACAGCACGTAGTCGTTCAAAAATTGTCCGTCGGAAAGCAGTTGTTCGGGCGTTTTGAACTTTTCCGAAAGCACGCTCACAAGCGCAACGTCCAGACAATTTTTATCTTGTCTGAGGTCGGGATTGTCAATGAGAATTTTTGCGATATCTTTCGCAAAAGGTTTTGCGGACGGGGTTCTTTCAAAAAACTTATCCACCGCCTCTTTCCAATCCTCTTCCTTTTTAAACGGCGTTTGCATCGCGTTTTCGAGTTCCTTCAGCCTTTGCGATTTTTTGGTAAACTCTTTTTCGAGCAGACCGTAAGCGCGCAACAGCTCCTCAGGGTTTTTGAATTTTCCTATTTCTCGATTGGTTGTTTCTTTATCTTCTTTTTCGTCTTTAACGTCTTTTTCGTTTTGTACTTCAATTTGCACATCTTGCGTTTTATCTTGCTCGTTTATATCTATAAACTCCTGATTTTGTTCGTTGCTCATAATCGCGTCGGCAATATCATCGCCTGAGCAAGCGGTTTGAATCTTGTCCGCGATTCTTTGCTTTATAGCCTCTTTGATGTCATTTTCGTTCATAATGTCTTTTCCTCGTCAAATTGTTTTTGCATTTGCTCAACCCCCTTGGAGAGCGAAAGCAGCTCGTTGTGTTTTGCTATATGGTTTGCCACTCTGTCGCGCATTGCCTTGTCTTTGGAGCACTTTGACGACACGATTTCTCTGACGTGTTCGGTGATGTGCATTGCGTGGTTGTCGTAAACGTCCACAGGCACGTCTTTTGTTTCTAGATCCATATTTTCTTTGAGCGCTTTCTTGCGATGCACCTCGTCGTCGTTACGTCCGTATTCCCAGTTTCCGAATCCCAGAATTTCAAACAGTTTGGTCTTTGTAACCGACGACAGTTTCCCGTTATCGTCCTCGAAAAGTCCGAGTTTAAGAAGGTCATACACCATGGCGCGCCTTGCCGAAAGCGTATCCTCGATGTCGCTTATCGTATCGAAAACGATGTCCTCGCTGTCTATGTTTCCTGCAGAGAAAGAGGCGAGTTCCACCTCTCCGTTTTCGCCCGTGATACGCTTAACTCTCGGCACTTTTGCAAACTGACGGTACAGTCTTAATACGTGTTTGCTTATGCGTTTTACGCTCTCTCTGAGGCTGTCCGCCGTGAGTGCGATACGAGTATCGTCCTGCTCCAAAAGCAAGGAAATCGCAGTGCCCGACGCAACGTTTGCAGGCACTTGCGAATAAGTGGTAACCTCGCTCACGCCGCTTATCATTACAAATTCGTTGAGCAGTTTTTCCTCTTCTCGAGAGAATTCGCTCGGCACTTGCGTGGGCGATAGCGCGATAGGCGGATTGCTGCCTTGTCTGTACACCACCACTTTTCCCGGCGGCAATCCCTCTTCCTCGAGAGAGTCTGTATCCACCGAGCCGTCCTCAACCGCATACACGCCGACAGCCATACGGTTCATATATTCGTGCTTTCTGTTTTTTACGGTGTTGTACGCTCTTTGCACGGGTATAATTCTCTCAACGACCGACGTTCCGAAGAAGTTGGAAAGGTTGTCTATACACACTTGTTTTGAAAACGGATAACCGCGCGTTCCGTCCTCGCCGTTGAGATAAGGCATATCCCCCATATAAAGAAGAGTATCGCCCGCAACGATAATCAATCGTCCGTTGGGATACTCTCTCGTCGGTTTCTCGTATTTTTCTATGACGGTTACGCTGTCCTCTCTCGTTTCTTTGACCACTCTCGGCACGGACGCTACGTATCCGAATCCGCCTCCGGCTTGCACGTTGTCAAAGGAAAACACGTTCACCTCGCCGCCCTTCACGTCCTTGTTCCAGATGCGCTTGACTTCTTTTGTCGTAAGCACTTTTGCATGGATAATGGACGATTGCTTGTCGATGTCGGTAATTGCGATGTCCTCCGGGAAAATCTCAAACGGCGGACACAAATCGATGGTAACGTCCCCCTCTTTTATAAGACCTTCGGCGTCGAGCGCATGCCCTTTTTCGCTATCCCACGTGATTTTGAAAAACGCGCTTCCCGTAATCTCGCTCCAGGTATTTGCAAGCGCAAGTTGTTGTGAAAAGTCGTTTTCTTTGCACACCGCGTCGATAAGTTTTGTCGCAAGCGACGCAGAAGCCACGTCGTCGTCATCGTTGGTTGCAGGTCGCACCTGCGCTCTTGCCTTAACTCTTCCGAGCTTTGCAAGACGAGTTTCGAGTATAGGCGCGATGTGGTTATACACCTCTCTTTCTTGCCAGAAATACTCTTTTCCGCTTTCCTCGATATCGCCTTTGGACGATATTTGCGCAAATTGGTTTCCCACAACAAAATTCATATTGAGTCGCCAATTGAGTTCGACAGGTCGTCTTGCGTCCTGTCGTTTCTTAAAATCCGCGGTAACTTCCGCAACGATTTTTTCTTCGATATCGGTCATTTTTATATCTCCTTATTTATTTGCGTTTTTTCTCGCAAGCGAGAGCGCGCTCATTTTGAGCGCGCTCTTCGTCTTTTTCTTCCTTATAAAGTTGTTTGAGCAACCTGTTTTTCTCTTCCTTAAGCTTCTCGTCGCTGTACTCCGACAAGTCGTCCTCGTCTGCGCACATATCCATATACGTCTTAAAAGCGGCAGGATCGGGCAGGCAGTATCTTTTGACAATCTTCTTTTTTGTCAGCGACATTTCGCCACCCTCACCGACGCAGTACTCTTCGGACACCTCGTTATACTTGTATCCTTTCGCCCTCTTTAGCAGCGTCTTTTTCAGTTCTTCATCCATAATCTTTCCCTCATAATTCCACGCATCATTTTCTCCTTATCCAATTGTATTTTCGACTTCGGCTGCGCGATAGGCTTTGTCGGCATAGGACGAGTCATAACAAAATATCTCAGAGCGTCCAGCGCATGGTCGTCCTCTTTTTTAGGTCTGTCGTTTGCTCCCCACCAATATCCTTTCAGTTCTCTGATAAGATTCGTGCAAGTCCTGAAGATATAAATTCTCTGCGGTTTTTGCTCAAACAAGGACTTTAATCGTTGAATTCCGCTATATAAATCCTTGTTTACGTTGGTATTGACCAAAATCCCCTTTTCCGAAAACAGTTCCGCAACGCTCTTCGTACTGTTGAGCGTATGCTGGTTTGCCGCGCTGTCTATAAGTGCGTGCAGTCGTCCTTTATCATCCTTTTCCCAACCGAGCTTGTCTGCAAGCGCAAAGATTTTCCCGACGTGCGTATCTATGCTTGCGCCCGCCTCGAAATGCTCTCCGACAACATATATTACTCCGTCGTAATCCACCGCAAAGAACAGCGCGCAAGTCGCGTTGCTAAGCCCGGGATCTATCGAAATATTGCACTGCCACTCTTTTGGGATATCGAACGGGGCTATCACGTGCACGCTTTGATCGAATTCGGGATACACAAGTCCTTCCCCCGTCGAGAATTTTCCGTATCGCCTCGACAGTTGGTCGCTTGTGGACACCGACTTGCACATAGCATCTATTTCTTTCTTGTCGAGATAGGGATTGTCTTCCCATTGCATATATTCGCACCACACTAGCGGGTCGTTTTTTTCGTTGAGTTCGATTTCGTCGTAAACCCACGTCAATCCTTTAAGCGGAGTCATGGTTCCGAATATATCGCCGCACCTGTCAAACACACGCATACGGCATTCCTCATATATATCCTTAGGCGGTTCTTCGTCAAACCACACAAAATCCAGCGACGCTCCCTGGAATTTTTCTCTGCCTTGGTCGCAGGACTTAAACCCGATTTTGCTCGTGCCCCCGAGATTGTTTTTCACGACGATATAGTCGATTATTCCGTATTCAGGCGAAGAGCGTTTGCCCTCCTGCATCACGATGTCCTCTATAAACCTCGGCGACAGATATTTGAGTATTTTTGCCTGCGCCACGTCGCGCTGCACTTGTTGCGACAAGCTCACAACCCAGCCGAACACGTCTTTTCTGTTCTGTCTGAACGGATGAATTCCCCTTGCCATCCACACGCTCTCCACTGCGCCGCACTCCGTTTTTCCCGAGCGGTTTCCTCCAAAAACCCACCTGTTTCTTTTCTGGCATCTATGAAAAGCCATCTGTTTTTGGTGCACAATGTCCTTGTTGTAGCTTGCAAGCGCGTCGTGTTTTCTGAGGTTTATTTCGTTGTCTATTTTGATTAGTTTAAGCAAAGTTTCGTTGTCTTTCATAGCCAAAGGATAAGACCGCCAAATGCGAAAATGCAAAAAATTATGACTATCAAAATTTGCGATTTGCCAAAAAATCTATCAAAATTGCAATTAAAGACTTTTATTTTGGCAACAAATATAGTATTATAAGAACTATGAAAAAAGTCGCGCTGATAATTTCATCTATCGTTTTGTGCGTTGCGCTTGCGCTCACCGTTTTAGCAGGCGTACTTTTGCCATGCACGATTGCGTATGCGGCGAGCGAAAAAGACGTAGTTCTCGCCACCGTATCCAACCTCGAAGGCAACGAATATCCTCTTGCCTCGACTATCGCGCTTTACAACGAAAGCGAAGGATTTTACATTCCCGAAAGCTATTACGTAACCGACGTCGTGCAACGTCAGGCAATCAATTATATCTACTACACCGTTCAATATTGCGGACAAGAGTTCTTGTGCCAAGACGGCACTCTTCCTGCCGCCTCGAAGGTTGCGTTTGACGACGGCGTATCCCCATATCCCGACGTTACTTTGACAATCGCAAGCGAAAGCATAGATTTGAAAGGAACTGCCGTTACCAACGACTATACAATCAAATTTTTGGGATACCATCTCACCGATTCCACGCAAATTTACGTCATGGCGACCTACAACGGCGAGAAGAAGTTTGGTTTTGTTTCAAAAGACGCGTTTTCGGCATTTGTCGTGCCATATCATCCCGTCGCTCAAGCCGAGCGCAACCGCATACTTGAGAACAAAAAACCTGTCGAACCCAAAGGCGGCGACATCGTTCCCAACACTTCGCTTGCGCTGCGCATAGTGCTTATCATCGGCATTGCGGTTCCTGCGGTTATCATTGTAATTTTGCTTTTCAAGCCTTCCAAGCACGACGTATCCGACGGCAAAAACCAATTGCGCCGCTCACGCAGAAAGGACGAATTCGATTACGACTCTTCTCGTTCCTACTCCCCCGACCGTCCCTACGACGACAGAAACGATTACGATAGATAATTAATGACCTAACTTCGGAGACGGAACTTCGAGCCGCAAGGCGGGGAGCTGCTGAGCGCCGAACTTGACGATTAGTACAAGTGAGCCAACGAGTGTTGTTCTTTTTGTTGGTGAACAAGTGATATAACAAGGGGACGATACTCTTCTATGTGAGTGCCGTAAGGAGCAAAGCGACGGAATAGCGATTGTTACGAAGTCAATCGCGTCCTTCCCCTCTTGCGAACGATGTTTGGTTAAAAAGAGAAATGACATCTATTTGAGCAATATGGGCGCGACGCGTTAAGCAACACATTCGGTGAATGTGTTGTAGCCAAAGCGAACGAGGCGGATTGCGGTGCGCAAACACCGAAGTTCAATGCCCGAAGGGAAGGGGTGATGTTGCATTAAAGTACAAGCATAAAAGCATATTAAAAAAGCCCCGATTTTTCGGGGCTTTTCTTTTATAAATCAATTATTTATCTTGATTGCCGCCTATTCCCACAACGTTGTCAACAGGCATAGCAAATGCGATTCCGTGCGCCGGCGTATGCGTTCCCACGCTCTTATAAAGCGCATGAAGCACTGCGTCCTTTATATCGTCGGTAACAAGAATCATAATCATTTCTTTTTCGGGTTGGATTTGGATTTGGAACGCCTTTTCCGCCTCTAAATTTGCCGTACCGCGCGCCGACAACACCGTGCCGCCTCTTGCGCCGACTTCTCTTGCCGCGTCCATCGCCTCGTCCGCAAAACCGTTGTTGACTATGCAAATAACCACTTGATGTTCAAATTTGTTCATTGTTTGTCCTCCTTGACGGTTCTGAGGTCGTTGCTCAAAAACCCGAATACCGCAACTCCTATCACACTGGAAAGCGGAACTGTAAACGCCACTCCTTTGCCTCTCTTTATAGTGTTGAACTTATCTTCCAGCGTCGCCATAGCGTCCTTGATCTTCTCTTCCTTTATGACGCTGAAAATGACCGTCTTGTTTTGATCGGTAAACCCTGCAAGCGACAACATCTGCGCGTTTGCCGTGCCCCTTGCCCTCGACGTGCATTGGAAGTTGACCTCGAACATAGATTGCAACAGATCCGTGTAAAACTCCGCCTTGTTGCTAGGCACGATTGTAATAAGCATTTCGAGCTTATTTGCATTGACTTTTGCCTTGTTCGGAGAGATTTTGCTTTTGACTTCTTGCGCGCGAGCCTCGGCTTTTTTGACCGTTTTTTTCACGGTTTTTGCGATTTTCTTTTCAGCCATACACCCCTCCTCACATAAAATCTATGATTTGCTCGTCATCTGCGTCGAGAATACGTTTCATGACGATTTTTTCTTTGACTTTCGCGCTTGTTATCGCTCTGAAGCCGAGCAACTGTATGGTGATAAGCGGAGTCATAGCAACCATCGCCACGATACCGAAAGCGAGATTAAGCACTTGACTTGCGTCGCCCCAAATAGCGCTGCATGCGCCGATTGCAAGCGGCAAAATAAAGCTTGAAGTAAGCGGACCGGAAGCAACGCCGCCCGAGTCGAATGCGATTGCCGTGTAAATCTTGGGCACGAAGAAGGAAAGCCCCAGTGAGATAAGATAACCGGGTATCAGATAGTAAAGAAGAGAAAATCCGTAGATTATCCTTATTACGCTAAGACCGATTGACAATCCCACGCCCAGTGAGAGCGCAACGAGCATGGAGCGCTTGCTCACCGCCCCGTTTGTGATTTCCTCGACTTGCTTGTTGAGGACGTGCACAGCAGGCTCTGCCAAAACGACAACAAAGCCTATAACAAACGCAAACACGATAAGCAACGGCTTGCTGTACGACGCGATTTCCTGTCCGAGCTTAAAGCCGATTGGCATAAATCCGACTGTAACGGAGGTGAGGAACACCACAAGCCCGACATATGTAAACACAATGCCTATTGCGATTTGAATTATCTTTTGTTTTGGCAGTTTAAGTATTGTGCATTGCAAAATGACAAAGAACACCACTATAAGCCCGAGCGCGATAAGCACTTCGAGTGCCACGCCGCCGAGAGCCGAACCGAAATTTGCCCCGAGATTTGCGTCAATGGAGTAATCGGGCAACGTATAGGACAAATCGCCCTTGGAAGCAAGCGAGAGCGCCATAACCGCAAGCATGGGTCCTATAGAGCAAAGCGCAATCAAGCCGAAGCTGTTTTCTTTTGCGTTTCTACCGCCTGTATTGAGCGCAACGCCCACGCCGAGCGCCATGATAAACGGCACGGTTATAGGTCCTGTCGTAACGCCGCCGGAGTCAAACGCAAGCGGCACGAAAACGCTCTTGCCGTTCTCCATCATTATAGCGCACAGCGCAAAAAGCACCATGTAGAAGAACAAAAGCAGCGAGGACAAATCCTTTCTGAATACGATTTTCGCAATGGAAATTACAAGGAAAATACCGACGCCCACGCCCACCGTCGCAATCAGCACAACGTTGTTCATAACAGCGCTGACTTGCTCTGCAAGCACGGACAAATCTGGCTCCGCAACCGTAATGAGCAAGCCCATAATAAAGCCCACTCCGAGAAGAAGCGGCAGTTTTTTTGACTTTGTCAAACCTGCGCCGACGTATTCGCCCATAGGCGTCATAGCCATATCCGCGCCGACGTTGAACAGCGCGATACCCAAAATAAGGAATACCGCCGACACGACGAACGTGATTATCTCTTTCTTTGAAAAATCGGTGATTGGCGTAAGTGCAAATATAAGCACGATAACCATAACGGGCAAAACGGAAAACAGCGACTCTTTGAGTTTTGCCAACGAGTTGAGCCCCACGTTTTTTGCAAGCGACTTTTGCCCGATGAGGTCTTTTGCGATATGCGCGCGCGCCTCTTCCCTCTTCCGAGCCTTTTCTTGCGCTTTTTCCTCTGCAGTCGGCGTTTTCTCGTCGTTTACGTCGTCTTTTGTCGTATCGTCGCAAGACGCGGTATCCGTTTGCGTGCCGACCGTCTCCGTCTCTTTTTCGTCCGCTTTCAAATCGACTTCGGGAGTATCGGCGCAAGGCGCATCGACCGCGCCGTTTTGCACGTCGAACTCCGCAGGCGTGTCGCCCGCGTTTTCGGCTTGTAGATTGGTATTGGTCAATTCGTCTTTCTTCATATTATCTCGTTAATATAATCGTTTTCCTTTATCACAGCGTCTATCTCAATAGAGTGCGTCGTAACTCCTTAAAATACATAACCCCCTTCTTTCCGGACACGCCGGCATTTCTATAAAAATATAAAATGCAATTTCTCCCCTTCCTCATGTGTTTGGACTTCGGCGTTTGCGTACCGCAATCCGCCTCGTTCGCTTTGGCTACAACACATTCACCGAATGTGTTGCTT
>SAMEA104315437__coassemble_659_pt1 | contig 14935 bp, 8 predicted proteins | sample SAMEA104315437__metabat2_low_PE_024 | metagenome-assembled genome bin SAMEA104315437 (sample SAMEA104315437) | gut metagenome | biome: Monkey gut; feature: monkey-associated habitat; material: faeces | place: China | collected 2013 | reverse complement strand
AGCACCAAATGCTTTAGCTTGTTTAGCATCACGAGGAGTATCAGCGTTAGTTCTAACACCTAGTCTCTTGAATTCATTAGACCAATTCATAATAGTTTCAAAGTTACCACTTATAGTAGCAGGAACTGTAGCTATTTGACCTAAATAAATATTACCAGTAGATCCATCAAGTGAAATGTAATCTCCCTCTTTAATAGTTTTACCATTTAAAGTGAAATATTTTTCTTCTTCATGCATCTTGATATCGCCGCAACCGGAAACGCAGCAGGTTCCCATTCCGCGAGCAACAACCGCCGCGTGAGAGGTTTGACCGCCGCGAACGGTGAGGATGCCTTGTGCATATTTCATGCCTTCGATGTCTTCCGGAGAAGTTTCGAGTCTGACGAGGACGACTTTCTTGCCTGCCTTGCCTTCTTTGACTGCGTCTTCAGCGGTGAACACGATTGTACCAGCCGCAGCGCCCGGAGATGCCGCGATACCTTTGCCGACCACGTTTGCCTTGTCTGCTTCTTTGAGCGCTTTCGCGTCAAATTGCGGGTGGAGCAACATGTCGAGAGTCTTTGCGTCGATTTGCAAAAGTGCCTCTTGCTCTGTAATCATACCCTCGTCGATGAGGTCGCATGCGATACGGATTGCAGCAGCTGCGGTACGTTTGCCGTTTCTTGTTTGCAACATATAGAGTTTCTTTTGTTGGATTGTGAACTCCATATCTTGCATATCTCTGTAGTGGTTTTCCAAAATCTTGCACACGTCTTGGAATTGTGCATAGACTTCCGGAAGAACCTCAGCCATCTTGGAGATGGGCATCGGGGTACGAACACCTGCGACGACGTCCTCGCCTTGTGCGTTCATAAGCAACTCGCCCATAAGACCGGGTTCGCCGGTTGCGGGGTTACGTGTGAATGCAACGCCTGTGCCGCAATCGTCGCCCATGTTGCCGAATGCCATCATTTGTACGTTGACTGCGGTACCCCAGCTGTACGGGATGTCGTGGTCCATACGATAGATGTTTGCGCGCGGATTGTCCCAAGAACGGAAAACTGCTTTGATAGCTTCGAAGAGTTGTTCCTTCGGATCGGACGGGAAGGGTTTGCCGATCTTCTCTTGATACTCTGCTTTGAACTTGCCTGCGAGCTCTTTGAGGTCGTCTGCGGTAAGTTCTACGTCGTAAGTAACGCCCTTTCTCTCTTTGAGCTCGTCGATAAGAGCCTCAAAGTATTTTTTGCCGACTTCCATAACAACGTCGGAGAACATTTGGATGAAACGTCTGTAGCAGTCCCAAGCCCATCTTGCGTTGCCGGATTTCTTTGCCAAAACTTCAACCACGTCGTCGTTGAGACCGAGGTTGAGGATGGTGTCCATCATACCGGGCATGGACGCTCTTGCGCCCGAACGAACGGAGACGAGAAGCGGATTCTCTTTATCGCCGAATTTCATACCCGCTTTTTCTTCGAGTTTGGCGATATTTTCCATGATTTCCGCTTTGATATCGTCGTTGATTTGTTTGCCGTCCTCATAATATTGAGTGCAAGCTTCCGTCGTAATCGTGAAACCGTAAGGAACAGGAAGACCGATGTTGGTCATTTCTGCGAGGTTTGCGCCTTTACCGCCGAGAAGTTCACGCATTTTTGCATTGCCTTCGGCAAACTGATAAACGTATTTTTTGCCCATTTAGAATTCCTCCTAAAAGATTTCTTTATTATACTGCAATAATGATAACAAAACGCGCGCCTTTTTGCAAGAGAAAATAATACATAATATAAAAACTGTTATACAAATTTCCTAAAAAGTGCGCAAATTTTCGACAAAATAACACGCTCGACACAAAAATTTTTTATTTTCGCATTTTTGTTGCGCCTGCAAGATTTTTTTGTTAAACTTAATGTATCAAAACACGTTTTAGAGGTGCAAAAATTATGGACGCTGACCCTGGAAGTAGTCAACAAATCCACCAATAAGCATCGCGTTTGAGTTCTCTCGACGCAATGCCTTTTGCTATGCTCGGGAGAACCGATTATGATCCAAGTTTACAAGAAAATCAACAAATCCGTTATCGAAGTCGATCCGCAAGAAATCACCGAGGAGTACGACTTCACCGACCAATGGGTGCATATGTCCAACCCGACCGACAAGGAAATCGAGTTGGTATCTTCGCGTACAAAAATACCCGAAGAATATATCAAAGCCGCGTTGGACTCGGAAGAGCGCGCTCACTGCGAAAAGGACGACGGCGTTATGATGGTCGTTACCGACATTCCTATCACGGAAGAGGACGACGATAAATACACCTACGCCACCCTGCCTTTCGGCTGCGTAACCACGGACAGCACAATCGTAACCGTGTGCCTCAACGAAACGTCCGTCATCAACGACCTTATGGCAGGCAGATACGTCAAGGATTTCAACATCCACAAGCGCACTCGCTTTTTACTGCAACTTCAATACGTCATCGCAAAGAAGTATTTGCAATACCTCAAACAGATAGACCGCGCAAGCCAACGCGTCCAGACAGAGCTTGAAAAGGCGATGAAAAACGAAGGTCTTGTTGAAATGCTTTCGCTTGAAAAATCACTCGTCTATTTCTCGACTTCCCTGCGTGCAAACACAGCCGTTTTGGACAAATTTCCTCGCATGATAAAATTCTTTGAAGAGGACGAGGATTTGTGGGACGACGTGCTTATTGAAAACCGTCAGGCAATCGAGATGTCCAACATCTACCGCGACATTCTCAACGGCACCATGGACACCTATGCGTCTATCATTTCCAACAACCTCAACGTTGTCATGAAAACGCTCACCGTGCTTACTCTGCTCATCGATACCCCTGCAATGATAGCGGCTCTTTGGGGCATGAACACGGGCGTTCCTTTCGAGGGCAAACTGTGGGGATTCTGGGTTGTCGTCGGCATAAACATTGCCATCTGCATCGCGCTTATCGTCATTTTTGCCAAAAAGAAAATGCTCAAATGACTTGCGCAAATCAAGTCGGTTAGATACCGCAAAAATCGCAAAAACGCAATCAAAAAAGCCCGAACGCATATTCGGGCTTTTCCATTGCTAAAATTTGTTGAAAACCAATGTACTATCTTGTCAAATCGATATTCTATCAGCCTTGAATGAGAGATCTCATAACCTTTGCCATACATTGGATGATAATCTTCTTTTCCGCAGGGATATCCTTGTACTTGTTGTACGTGGAAAGGAGCAACGTCGCAATGTTTATCTTCATTTGTTTGGACATGTTTTGAGAGAGCATGTAGTCCACAAGATTGGGGAGTTTGACAAGTTTTGCAGGTTTAACAATCTCGTCGTCGTCCTCGCTCGGACCGTCCACGATATACACCACTTCTTCTTTTTGTTCTTGCGGCGCGATTTCGGTCTTTTCTTGAGCTTCCTCTTTGTCAGCCTCTTCCTCGACTTCTTCCTCTGCCTCTTCTTCGGTCTCTTCAACCTCTTCTTCGGCTGTCTCTTCGGTCGGCGCCTCTTCTTTTACAGGCTCTTGCGCTACGGGTTCTTCAACCTTCTCTTCAGCCTTTTCTTCGACAGGCGCAACTTCTTCTTTGACTTCTTGGAGCGGAGTTTCTTCCACGTCGTCGTCAACGGGTTGCGCAAGCAAATCTTCGCCCGTTTCTTGTTTCAAAATATAAGCGATAGACTCATACTCTTTGGGAAGAGAATTGTCGTCCTCATCGTCGTCGATGATTTCGCTTTCAAGATAAATCTTGCCGTTGTTTTCTTCCTCTTTTGCAGCCTCTGCCGCTCTTTGCGCCGCTTGTTGTTGAGCAAGTTCCAACTCGCGTTGTTCTTTTTCGCGTTGCTCTTGTTCAAGTTTTGCCTGTTTTTTCTTCTTTCCAAACATCTTTCAATCCTCACCTTATATTTTATTGAAACGTCGGCTCGTAAAGTCCCCCGACTGAACTTTTTTTTACATATTTAAATCAGTTTGCTTGCAAGTTGCGCATAACTTTCGTCAGACATTGCACAACGATTTTGCGGTCTTCCTTGCTGTTTTCAAACTTCTTGTACGTGCCGATGAGCATTCCTGCGATTTGAATCTTCATAGCCTTCGGCATATTCTTTGTCAGCATATAATCAACGAGATTGGGAAGTTTGACAAGTTTTGCAGGTTTGACAACTTCTTCGTCCTCATCCTCGCCGTCTACGACGTAAACGACCTCGGGCTCCTCTTCGGCTTTCTCTTCTGAGTTGTCCTCTTGTGAATCGTCCTCGACTTCTTCGGCTTCTGCGTCGCCTTCGTCGGCTACTTCTTCTTCGGATTGTTCTTCAACCTCTTCGTCGCCCTCTGTAGCCTCTTCGTCTACGGATTGGTCTCGGACCGTTTCTTCTTGGTTTTCTTCAACCTCTTCGGACTCGTCTGTTTCGTCCTCCTGAACGTCATCGTCTGCGATTTCTTCAATAGGCTCTTCTTTCGTTTCGACCGAGTTTTCATCCTCTCGGACTTCTTCCTCGACTTCCTCGGCTTCAACTTCCTCTTGAGCCTCTGCCTCGTCAAGAGTATCCTCTTGTTCTTCTTTGAGAGGTTGTTCTTCGGCGTTCTCTTCCGCAGCGTCTTCTTGCGCTTCTTGGAGTCCTTCCTCTTCGGTGCTTTCCTCTATGGTTTCTTCAACGTTTTCGTCGTCAGCCTTTTCTTCTTCGGTTTCCTCCGAGGTTTCTTTTACGGCTTCTTCGACAGGCTCGGTTTCGACAACTTCGTCCGTTTCCTCGTCCGCAACCTCTTCCGTATTCTCTTCGACAGCGTCAACGGGGGTTTCTTCAACCTCTTCGGCTTCTTCTACGGAAGTTTCTTCCGTGGGTTCCGCTTCTTCATCCACAGGCTCTTCTTCCTTATCCTCGGAAACCGGCTCGTCTGCCTCGTCGACAGAAGTTTCTTCCTCAACGCTCTCGCCTTTCTCTTCTTGTTCTATCAAAGCCTCGATGGGAGTGGGCTCCGCCACCTCTTCGGGCTCTTCGTCGATGTCGATTGCCTTGGACGTGTTGCGTGCGATAATCTCTTCCACCATACCCGCAAGTTCGGAAAGCGGAGAGGAATCCGTGGCATAGTTTTTCTCGACTTGCAAATTCACCTTTGCGTCAAGGTCTTCTTGCATTGCGTCAAAAGCTTCGAGGCAACGCTTGTTCTGAGCACGATTGATGAGGATGAGGAAAAGATACATCAATCCGATAATCACAAGACTCACGAAATGCACTGCGCCGATGGCTGTCTTATCGAGAGTGCCGTATCCCCAAAACGCAAACACCGCAAGCAAAATAAGCGATACGCAAATGTAGATGCCCGCGCGATAGTCCTTGTTCTTTTTGACCGTTTTGTCATAGACGTTCTTGTCGCTGACGATATCGCTGGGATATCCAAAGCGCACGCCGAGGTATTGCACCCAACTGTCGCGCAACGCTTGAGGCGCTTTTGCAGAGAAACAATGCGCTGTAAAATCGCTCACGTTGTCGTCATCGACGGCGTCGACGCCTTCGAGATATTTTTGAATTTTCTTGCTAGCCTTGATAAGTTTGAAACTCTTTGAGCCGAGATACGTAAACGCAAATACGATACCCAACCCGAAAAGCACCGCCGCTACGACGATGAAAAATATTTGAAAATCTATTTTAGGCAATTTGGACGATACGTCTGCAAGCCAAGCGAATGCCTTTTCAAAAAATTCCACAATATTCCTCCGCGATTTAGTATCTAATAGATTATACATAGTTTATAAGAAAAAATCAAGACAATATCCCAAACATTGCAAAACTTTTTTTTAATATTTCCAAACACATCGACGGATAACGCATCGTCTTTGCACGATAAACCGCCGATTGAGCGACAAAAAGCGCGTTTTTGCAACGAATACAATACGTTTTGCAGCAACATAAAAACGCCGCCGCAAAGGTTGCGACGGCGCATAAATATACGGTGAATTCTCACAAATACAACGTTTTGCCGGTTTTGAAGGAATATAGAGCAAGTTTATCTATTTTTGCACCAATCGCGCTTTCAATTGCCGATTTGTATAGATAAAGTTGCTTTTTGTACTTTTCAAGCGATTCTTCGTCTTTTAGAGCGGAGTTTTTGAAGTCGAGTATGATTTTCTCTTCGTCATTGATAAAGAGGTCTGCCACGCCTTGTACAAGTACCCTGTCGTTTGAGGAAAAATCGTCGCTAACCTCGTTTGCGGGCTTGTACATCATAAACGCCTGCTCTCGCATGCACTTACCGCTGCCCGAAAGCAACGCCTTCTTTGCCTTTTGCATAATCTCGCTGCAAAGGCACTTTGCAATGTCCGCAGACTCGACAAGCGCACGCTCTTCCTCGTCTATAAGTTTTTCTCGCACCATTCTATCCATTTCCGCTTCGACAGCCTCTTTACCGTCGGCAAAGTAATCGATATATTGCATAACCTTGTGGTATGCGCTGCCCTTCTTTGCCGCGTCTTTGAACAGGCAAACTGCGTCCTCGTCCTTGCTGTCGAGCGCAGACACGCTGTACTTCATTGCAAGCGTCGTCGCCTCTTTGTACGGATAAATGAATTCCTGCGACTTTTTTATTGTCGCCACAACATGCTCGTCGGGAACGTACACGACGTTTTCCGCCTCTGAGTCCTGCGCTTTTTCATCTTCGACGTTATGCTTGAATACAGTGGCTTTTACGCTTCCTTCAAATATCGCGCCCGACAGGAAATCGAGGTCGCAACCTGCGCCGAACAGCCTCGGAGCAACGCCGAAACTCGCACACTTTTTCTCGCTTGCCGTGGCGGTTACGTACATAAGCTGTTTGGCTCTTGTCAACGCCACGTAAAACAGTCTGATTTCCTCTTTGAGTTGGTTGTCTTTTATGCACTTGCCCACTGCGATTTTAGACAGCGTAACGGCGCTCTTGGTCTTGTCGTCGAAATTAAAAGCGTTCATTCCCACAAGCCCTTTATCGTTGGAATTTTTTGCGGACGTCAGCCCTTTGCCCGTGGAAATCATATCGCCCGTGCTCGACTCGTAATTGAAGCCGAACGCCGCATCCGCCACAAACACAACGGGATTTTCCAGCCCCTTGTATCCGTGGAATGTGGATATTGCCACCCTGTCGCCGCCGCTTGCGCTCGCACCCTCCGACGCTCCCTCGCAATAGTCCTCGAGGAATTTTCCGAGCGTGATTCCGTCTTTTACGCCTGCGCCCGAAATAAAACTCTTAAGTCCGCTTACGTCGCCCTCTCCGCTGCTCATAAGGTATGCGTCATAGCGATAGTCGCACACGATTCCGTTCATAAGTTCCGTCAAGTTGCGGTAGCTCCCTTTGAGTCTGTATTTATCAATCGTTTTTGCAGTATCTCGCACTTTTTGCGCCAAAACGTCGTCTTTAAGTGCGTATTTGAGAAATTTGTCATAAAAACAGCCGCCCTCTTCAAGCGCGATTTTCGCCACTTCTTCCTCGCTGTATCCGCCAAAGAATGACAGCAAATACCCTGCAAAAGCCACGTCTTGACGAGGATTGTCAAGCACCCTCAAAAAGCTGACAAGCTCTCTTTCGGGCAAAGACGCAGATTGACCGAACGCCCCTTCGTTGACGGGAATACCCTCTTTTTTGAGCGTTTCCACAATACGCTTTGCACCGTTGGAACGAGAGCGGAAAAGCACGGCAATGTCGCCGTATCCTATATACTTTCCGCTGCCGTCGGCGTTTGTACCTTTCATCCTGCCGACAAGCGTCTTTATCTCGTTTGCGATAAATTCGCCCTCAGGGCATACGCCCTCGTCGTCATCGTCGCTCTCAGCGTTTACTATGTCGTAAAGTCCGCTTGCAACTTCGCTTTCCGCCTTGTTTTTTGCAAAAAGATGCACCTGCACGTATCCCTCGGGCGACACGTCCTCGATGTTTACGGGCGGTATGTCTTTAAGCTCGAATCTTGCGTCCGTTTTGTAATCGATGTCCGCATTTTCCTCCGTCATAACCGAGTCGAAAACGCCGTTGACAAAGGACAGTATTCCGTATGCGCTGCGGAAATTATGGTTGAAAAAGATGTTTTGTCCCTCGCTTGCGCCGAAATCCGCATACCTCTTCTGCCTAGAAATGAATATGGACGGATCTGCAAGACGGAAGCCGTATATGCTCTGCTTGACGTCGCCCACCATAAAGCACTCGTCCTTGACAAGTTTGGATATAATCGCCTCTTGCGTTGGATTGACGTCCTGATACTCATCGACAAACACGGCGTCGAAAGCGTTTTTGAGCGTGTCGTCCTCGCTCAAAAGTTGCATAGCCTTGTGCTGCAAGTCCTCAAAAGACAGCACGTTATCCTGCGCTTTAAGCATGGCAAGCTCGTTGGAAAATTTGAACACCGCTTCTACCAGTTTGCCGACAAACTCGCCGTTTTGTTTGTGATATTCTTTGAGCAAATCATACTTTGAGTAAAGCGACGCAAGCTCCTCTACAACGTCGTCGAATTGTTTGTAATACTCCTTGACGTAACCAATAAGTTCCCTTTCTTCGTCGGAGGCTTTTGTGCTGAGCGTGGCGCGCGGTTTTTCGTATGCGTAAGCAATGCTGCACATGCTCTTCACGTCCTTTGCTTTGAGGATTGCGTCGCATGTATAAACGGCGTTCGTAACGCTGTCGATATACTTCACCGACGCTATGTCCATTGCGACAAGTCTCTCCCTTGCGTTCTCGAAAGCGGCTTTGGCTTTTGCAAAGAATTTGGTATAATAATCCTTCAGAATCAAAAAGAATTTACTGTTTTCAAAGTCGTCGTAGCACTCCGCAACGCATTTTTTGAAGTCATCGGAATCGGGCTGTATTTCCACAAGGTTGTAAAGCCTTATAATATTGCTTTTGAGATTGTCCTCTTTCCTCGATTGGGAAAACACGTCCACAAGTTTGCAAAAAGTTTCGTCCCCTTCCGCCGTATATGCGGCAATCACGTTGTCGAGAGCCTTGTTCATATACGTTGCGTGCGCGCTCTCGTCCAGCACCTCGAAAGTGGGCGACAAACCGAGCTTGTCAAAATTTTCTCTTATGAGCGATTGACAAAACGCGTGAATGGTGCAAATATGGCAAAATGCCATATCGTCTATTTCTCGTCTGAATCTCTCCCTCTGCTCGCCGCTCGACGCGCACGCCACGCGAAAAAGTTCCTGGTGTAGTTTTTCTTTGAGTTCGTCCGCGGCGGCGTTGTTATACACCAAAATAAGCATATTTTTTAAGGACGCGCCCTCGGATATCATCAGAATTATGCGCTTGACCATCGTCGAGGTCTTGCCCGAGCCTGCCGAAGCGGATACAAGAATACGTCCTCTTTCCAGCACGGCTTTCTTTTGGTCAGACGTGAGAAGAAGTTTGCCGCTGTCGTCTTTCAACACTTCGAGGCGTTTTTCGCTTGCCTGATTTATGCTTGTAACGATAGTATCACTCATTTTCCTCTCCCTCCTTTTCAAAACTTTCTATGCCTTTCACTTTGGGCGCTTTTCTCTCAAATTTTTCCTTGTAAGCGCATATGCTTGCAAAATCGCATCTCTTGCACTTTTCCTTGGCGATAGGCGAGGGTTTGATATACCCGTTTGCAATCTCGCTTGCGCCTTTGGTTGCGATTTCGACAGCGTAATCTCCCAGCAAATCGAATTGCGCGACGGACAAATGCACGCCGCCCGTTGCAAGCGCGCCTTTCTTGTCTTTTTTGCAAGGCACGATTGACTTTTGCGGATCCGTATCCGCAATGTTGTCTATCTGCCCGAGCGTTTCCATGCTGTCCGAGGCTTGACCTTTGTATTTGTATCTCGTGCCGTCCTCGTCCGTGAAACTCGAGAATATGGGAAAATAAAACACTCCGCTCGGTTTTCCGCCCGTGCTCTTTTCCACCGCGCGCATGTACACGTACAATTGTATCTTTTGCCCACAATACAGTTCCTTGAGCGGCAAATCCGCGCTCTTGTATGTCTTGTAATCGATAATTATAAACTTATCGTCCAATACGTCGACTCTGTCTATCGTGCCTTTTAGTTTAACCTTTTTATCTCCGAGGTCAAGCGACATAGGCAATATTTCGCCCTCTCCTATCTTTGCCTCTAGCAAATACGGACGGAACAAGGACCGCTTCTGGATTTCATACAGGTCGGTTATGAGTTTTGCGCCCTCGTCGCGCACACGCGACAACAATCTTCCCGTGTCCGCTTTCTCCAAAAGCACCTCGAATCCGTTTTCCTTTATCGCTCCGTCAAAATATGCGTATGCAAGCTTTCTCAAGTCGGAATTATCGTCGATTTTGCCATCTCGTACATCCTTGAAAAACCGCTCGAGAACGTAGTGCAGAATCGTGCCGTTTTCCGTGCCTTCGAATTTGCCGTCCTTGCGACGTCTAAGCGACAATATATAGTTGAAATAATGCGCGTACGGACAACCGTAAAATGTTTCCAACCTGCTAACGCTCGTGCTGCCCTCGAAGTATGCGCCGCCGTCAACGGATATGCGCTCGGGAACGGTCAGCGCCTTTTTCATTCTCGCCTTGTCGACGTCGCTTACAAACTCGTTTGCGGATGCAAAAACACATCCGTTGTTTGAGTCCGTTCTGTCTGCGAAAAGATTGCGCATAACCTCGTCCGAACAGCCTTTACTCGTTGCAAACACCGACGAAATCTTTTTGTCGTCAAAGCCCTCGAGCGTGCGATAATGCTCGAAGTCCGCCCTCTCGATTTCCAGCGGCTTGCCGTTTTGGCAAAGCATATTTTGCAGTTCGAATATAATCGTCGAAGGGCGCAGCGCACCGCCGTCGCCGCTTTCGGCATAGCTCACCACAAGTTGTCTTTTGGGCTTTTTCATAAGGTCGCAAACGGAATACATTTCGGTGAGCACTTTTTGCCTTTCGCTCGGATATATGTCAACGCCCAGAGCGCAAAGAGTTTGCTCATCCTTTGGCGTGATGACAACGCCGCCTCCGCTCGTGCGCGGCAATTTTCCGTTGTTGGCTCCAAGCACGTAAATGTTTCCTTTTCCGCTAAATCTACTGTCAGCGTCGCCGACAAACACGCAATCGAGATATGTCGGCACAAGCGCGATTTTGAGAGTTTTGAGCATAGACTTAAACACGCTCTCGAATCCCGTAATGTCGGTTTCGTAATCCAGCACGTTTTCTATCTCGTCAAGCACGGCGTTTATCTTGTCGTCCACTTGCTCTGCAACCTTTTTGAAGTATTCGCCGGACGCGGCAAGTTTGTCTATATGCTTTTTGTAATATACGTCCGCCTTCTCGGACATCTCGCGAGTTGCTTTTACGAAAGCGCGGATATTGTTGGTCTTACTTTTGAAGTCGTACTCTTTTAGGCACTCAACGACCGCTTTTCGCACTCTCTCGGGTATGACGTTTTCTACACTATTATCCAAAATAACGTCTTTATCGTCGCATTTTGCATAGATAAAGCTTGCATTTTGCTTGTTTCTTGCAAAATACTTGTTTTCGCTCGTGCGCTCGAATCTGTTTTCCGAGCCCAAAGGGATATACTCTATATTGAATTGCAGGCAGTAGTTTTCAAACACAAAAACTTCGTCCAGACCGCCTTCCAGCCTTGCGTAAAACACCGGATTCTTTGCAAAATCCACAACTTCTCTGCGGCGGAAATTGCTCCTTACGCAAGCGATTGCGTCAAGGATATATCTGGTTTTCGTCTGCTCGGAAAGCAGTTCTTTTTTGTCAAGAAAGTACGGAATATCATATCTTTCGAATGCGGATTTAAGCTCCGCCTCATAAGCGTCCATATCGCTTACGTACACTTCGAAATCTCTGTATCTCGCGCCCTCTCTTACCGCTGCCACGACGTCGCAGACAAGCGCAGTTACTTCATCGCGCCTGTCCTTTGCCGAGCGCAAAATCACTTTGCCGTCGTTGTCGACTTTCTCTTCCGCGCTTGTGGAAATATAGGCAAACAATTTTTTGGATATTGCGTCCGTTTGAGGCGGCAAGGCGATATCGTACCTTTCCGTTTGCACTCTTCCGCTGCACAGATTTTCAAGCTTTTTGCGCACGTTGTCGGGATAAATTCGCTTGTTGGGATTGTCATACCCCGACGTAATGCCTATCGTGAGCGAGAGCGCGCTCTCGCATAGCCCTTTGATTATTTCCAGTTCGGGTGCGGAAAAATCATAAATATCCGTGCAATAAAAGTTGGTTGTTGCAACGCAATCAGGATGATTTTTTATGTACTCGGCAAGCGCGTAAAGCCTTGTTGACGAATCGCTGTGCTTGCCCTCGAGCGCTTTGAGATAGCCCTCGTATACATGTGCGATATCTCTTGCTTTTGCCTTGAGCGACGCGCTCGATTTTTGCGAGGCTTTGAGCAAGTCCTCGGATGAAACGCCGCTGTTGCGGATTGCGGTCAAAGCGGCGTAAAGTTCGCTCGCAAAGCCTTCCGTCATCGCCACTTTTTTGTAATAGACAAACTCGTCGCGAAGGTCGGATATCACCTTGCCTATAAGCATAACCGAGCCTTCGGGGGTAAGACACTTTTTGATGTCGTTGCCGATAAGTTTGTTGGCAAGACGAGTAAAGGACATAACCTCTATTCCGAACGTGCTTTCCACGCCCAAAGAGGATATAAGCCCCCTCTCTACCGATGCGGTGAATCTGTCGGGCGCAATGACGACGTTTTGGCTTTTCCCGTCAAGATTTGATTTGAGCTGATTGAGCACGCCGAGGTATGCTCCCTCCGACGTATTGGACATAATTATTTTCATAATTTAAGTATATCACCCTTTATGTACCATTTCAATCCCATTGGTTAAACAAATAAAAATTAACAATTTTTATTTGTTTTTTGCAAAATTTTTTGCAAATTTCGCAAATTCGGCGCATTTTCGATGCCCGAACAGTTGCGGTAACTTATTTTTATGTTATAATAATTGCATTATGAAAAAAGTATTTCTCAGTTTAATCGTCATCGCAATCGTGGCAATATCGGCAATATCTCTTGTCGCTTGCAACAACGCCACTCCGCAAGGACAGTTGGTAAATCTCCTCAACGACCACAATCATGAGGAATTCAGTTACGTCGTATACGCCAAAAACAAGGCAACCGGCGCGCGTCTCGACGAGTACAACGGCACTTACGTTGTCAAGCTCGACGCATACGACGCAGGCAGCACCGTAAATGATTTTGGCAACGGCGAACTTCAAAACGTCAGCCGCGGCGTGCTTGTCAGCGGTGTTTTGACAGTCGGCGAAGGCGAAAACCAAACGGTTTATAAGACAGGCTGCTACTTCAACCTCATCGACGGTTCCGGCTATATGGTTCCCCACGCTTCATACCGCGTGCAAACGGTGGGCAACGTTGAAAAATTCAGACTTCAAGCCAATTATTCGGACGGGAAAAACTTCAATTACGAGCGTTGGATTGAGGGTGAAAAAAGCACCGGCACAGTTACGTTCAAAGCCACTTGCTATTTCGACAATAACGAATTTCATCAATCTTTGCGCACGCTCTCGACGTTTAGCAACTCCATGTCTTTCTCGTTTGCAATGCCGCTAGTATCCGCAAACGAGGCTCAAAGCGTCAACCTCACTGCAAGCATTTCCGAAACCGTGAAAGTCAAAAACGACTTCACCGCCAACAATCCCGAATATGCAGACAACGGCATCGAATGCTACAAGACGGTGATTTCAAGAGCCACCGAAGTTGCCGGAATGTCGCAAACTCTCTACTATGCGGTGAACAACGTATCCTACCACGGCTGGAATCTCAAAAACGTTCTTGTCAAAATCGAAGAGCCCTTCAAAATCGACGACACGGTTTATGAAATGGTATATGAACTTAAACAAGACGGCGCAAAGCTTTCCTAATTTGTAGTAGTCAACAATTTTAAAAGCGCACTCAAACGAGTGCGCTTTTATTGTAAATTTGCGGAACATTGTGATGATTGTGTCAGAATACGACGACAAGGAGCATTTTGAAACGCTCTTCGCCAAAAACCGCATGCGGATGACCTGCCGGCATAACAATGCTTTCGCCCTCGTGCAAGATGTATTCTTTGCCGTCGATGGTGATTTTTCCCACCCCGTCAAGACAGGTTGCAAATGCGTCGCCGCCGGACTTGTGCGCGCTTATCTCCTCTCCTTTGTCAAAAGAAAACAAGGTTACGCTGACCGCGCTGTTTTGCGCAAGCGTCTTGCTGGCAACCTGCCCTTCCTGATATGACACCTGCTCTTTGAGAGTCAAGACTTCCGCTTTGGATATGTTCTTCATTCTTGTAATCATATTCGCCTCTAAATTCAATTATTTGATATTTTTAATAAATTATTGCCGACTCTTGCCATCTTAACACAAATAAGTGTATTTGGCACGGTAATGCTCGTACATCTTTTCCGTCATTTCATCCTCGGTTTTGCCGATTGCAAGGATTTTCCCGAATTTGGTGAGGAAATACATCCCTTGCGGAACGTAGACATAATCGTACTCGCCATCTGCTTGCGCCTCTGCAGGGGTTTTGTAGCGTTTTTTTGTGTTATCTCGGGAGATGTAACACTTGTCGCCGTTGTTTTGCGCAACTTCGTAATTGCGATAGATGTAGCCTATCTTGTCAATCGCGTCTTGCTCGGTGTCCACAACGTCGTAAGTATTTCCGTTTTTGAGAATGATTGCAAAGCCGCTATCGGGCACGGCATATTCAAAAATTTCATCATCCTCACCGTCAAGATAAGGCACAAGATCTACCCTCTCGCCATACGTCCATTGTTGATGAAGTTTTGTCATGTAAATGCGAACTTTCATAAAAGTATTGTAGCATAGGTGTAATGTGTTTTCAAGATAGGATTAGGTTATATTTGAATTAATAATTAATAATTAATATTGTGGAAGGTGTAGCCTTATCCAAACGCACACTCATTTGGAGAGTACTTATTAACGGAATGTGTTTATTCGAAGTTGGAGGCGCAAGGCGCCGACCGCACCGAGCGTC
>SAMEA104315437__coassemble_641_pt1 | contig 15243 bp, 14 predicted proteins | sample SAMEA104315437__metabat2_low_PE_024 | metagenome-assembled genome bin SAMEA104315437 (sample SAMEA104315437) | gut metagenome | biome: Monkey gut; feature: monkey-associated habitat; material: faeces | place: China | collected 2013 | reverse complement strand
TTCACGTACGCATTAGTACGTTAGGATTGTCGCTCTTGGGGTGCTTTCGCGTTATCCATCGATTTATCACGGTTTTTACATACTTTTAGACACGAAATATGCCGTTTTTTACAAGTTCTGCGACACGTAAAGCCTCGCTCATACACCGTTCAATTCTAAAAATCGCGCTAAATATTGCAATTTATCACGGTTTTTATAAACGTCCTATTTAGCGGAAATATTATTGTGATTTATAAATAAAAAAACCGCAATTGCGGTTTTAATAATCTGTTCTTCCCAACAAGTAGTCGATTGAACAATCAAAATACTTTGCAATCAACATAAGCATCTCAAAGTTACATTCGCGTTTGCCGTTTTCCCAATACGATATCAAGCGTATACTTACGTTGAGAGCGTTTGCCAATTGCTCTCTCGTAACGCCTTTCTCTTCACGCAAATTTTTCAATCTTTCAGCAAACAAAACTTGTATCATAATCAAATTGTAGAACAAAATGTTCCATAAAACTTGACTTGGAACATTTTGTTCCGTATAATTATTGCAGAATCCATTGATTCAAATTCATACATAGGAGGAAAAGATATGAAAAAGAAATATTTGATTTTGATTACAGTAGTGTTACTTTGTTTAATTCTTGCAACTTTTATCGCTTGCGATTATGAGAAAAAATATGTCGAGAAGTTGCAAAACTTGGGATATGAAGTAAAGGTATCAGAAAAACTTTATACTTCTAACTATAAAGACGGCTGTATCAGAATATCGGCGTACAAAATAGCGGAAGAGGTCGAAGAGGTTTACATTTTGGTTTTTGATAACAAAGACGATGCAAAACAGTGTTACAATGAATTGATATCGGAAGGCAGTGAGGAACTATCGTACTACCTTGACGGAAAAGTAGTAATATCGGGTACGGCACAAGGCGTAAACGATGCAAGAAGTTGATTTGTGCTTAAATTTACCGTATATGCAAAAAGCGTCGCAATTTGCGGCGTTTTTTTCATACTTTGCAATTATATAAGTTATGTTCATACCCGTTGACAAACGACCCGTCAACATATACAATTGTATCAACGCAAGGGTGATTTGATTGCTTTTGCGATTACGGTTTTGGAGAAGTTTATGAAAATTGTTTGCAAAAATTGCGGAGCGGATTTCGATTCGGCCGAAATGCAAGCGGAGAAGTGTCCGTATTGCGGCTCTTTGGTGCAAGAGGAAAGTGCGCAAAGCGCAGAGTCCGCTCAAGGCACCAATCCCGATACCTTTTTTGAAGATATAGCAAGACAAGACGCACAGCCCGTATACGTGCCTGTCGCACCCGAATATCATTGCTCTTTCCCGAGCGACGCAAAAGCCAACAAAGCGGTGAAGGACTCATTTGTCTGCACAATAATTCTTCTCGTGCTCGGCATTATCAGAACGCTGATGTCCATAGTGAATATTCCCACCATATCCGAGCTTAAGAGTTGGTTGACCGAGTGCGTCGGAACGGAATTGTATGCGCCGCTCAGCGGTTACATCAATGCGGTTACAGCCGAATTGGTGCTGCATATTTTGATTTTGGCAGTTGCAATCGTGCTCTTTATATTCGAGCTCAAAGTGCGCAAAGTCAGATTCCCGCTTGCGGATGATAGCGCGTTTGCGGATTTCAAAAAGGTGGCGTACGTGGCAATTGCAATGACTGTTATCGTTGTGGCATACTTGATTGTAGAGATGCTTGCTGTCGTTTATTTGAACGAATACGAAGTGGCATATGCCAACATAACAGGCGATAGCGAATCCACGACGGGAACGACAACGGGCGTAATATTCGGCGCATTTATATTGATTGCTTGCACCGTCGGAGTGCTTACAGAGTCGCTCAAATTATCCAAAGAAAAGAAATAATCTCTAATATCGCAAAATTGTGATATACAACAAAAAACGTCGCTTTATGCGACGTTTTTTGATAGTTTAAGTGTTGATTGTGCGGATTCAATCGATAACGCTACGGATAAATTTATCGAACGCGGCTTGACCTTGTTCGTCGTTTTTGAACACTGCAGTGGTGTCGAGAATTTGTTCGCAAGCGTTGTTGATATAATCGGTTACGGCGCTTTCCGCTTTCTCTTCGGAGCAAGCCGTTCCGTTGTCAACCACAAGCTGCGTTATCATGCCGAGGTGCTTGTGCAAGGGGTGTCCCTCTTTCGCAATTGCCTTGAAATCGAGAGGCGTTTTGCCCGTGAGGATGTCGCGGATTTGCTCCGCTTCGCCGGCAAGACGTCCGGGGAGAATAAAGAGCCCCATAACCTCTATTATGCCGATTGACTCTTGTTTGATGTTGTGCAACTCTTGTGCGGGGTGGAATATGCCGAAGGGGTGTTTCTCGTCCGTGCGGTTGTTGCGCAATATGAGGTTGAATTGATATTCGCCGTCATCGTTGATAGAAGCAATCGGGGTGATTGCGTTGTGTTGCACGCTTTGTCCGTCATTTTGCGTGGAGCAAAGGATGTTTACGCTTTCGTCGCTGTATACGTCCCACGCTTTGCGGAATTTGTTTGCCACTTCCAACGCTTGGTTGCGGTTGGTGCTTTCTATGCGGACGATTGAGTTGTACCAGTCCACCACCGACCCGTTGACGTCGGGATATCCGCCTATCTTGAAGTATCTGCGAGAGGGGCGTGTGAACACGGGCAAAACCTTGTTTCCGCCTTGATAGTGGTCGTGCGCGAGGATTGAGCCTCCGACGATGGGAAGCGCCGCGTTGGAGCCGATGAAGTAGTGTGGGAACATGTCCACAAAGTCGAGCATACGGCGGAAAGTCGCGTCGCTTACGCACATTGGTCTGTGCTCTTTGCAAACTGCGATGACGTGTTGGTCAAAGTAACTGTAGGGCGAGAATTGCATAAACCAGTCCTCTCCGTCGAGTTGGAATGGGATTGTGCGAATGGTTTGACGAGCCGCCATTGCCGCATTGCCTGCAAATCCTAGATTTTCCGCGCACAAAGCGCACTTGGGATAACCGGTTTTTGCCTCTTTGGCAAGGCGCACTTGTTCGGGAGTTTTTTCGGGCTTTGAGAGGTTGATTGTAACGATAATCTTGCCTCTCTTGCAGTCGTGCTCCCAAATTATGTTCTTGTCGAGGTCTTTTTTGCGCAGATACGCGCTGTCGATGCCGAGAGTGTGGAGCATGTCGCAAGCAGCTTTCGCCCCCTCGTACGAGGCGATATCGTCAAACATATCCACCACTTTGGACGGGGTGGGCATACAGTAGCCGATGAGGCGCGTTTCAAAGAGTAATTTTTGGTTTTCCTCAATGATTTTTTTGCGTACGGCGTAGCTCGAAAGCGAGTCCATAACGTCGTAAAAATCGTAATCACCGATTTTGTCCGAGTCCGTCGGTTCGGTGAGTTTCAAAGCGTCGAGCAATTGATTTTGGACGTATATCACGTCGTAATCTTCCAAATACAAGTGTTTCACCGCATAATCGAGCAGTTTCGCGACGTTTTGCTTTGCAATTTCGTCATAAGAAAGTCTTGGCGACATAAAACCTCCGTGAGAAAGTATAAAATTTTTCAACGCGAATATTGTAGCACACTATCATTTGTATAGCAAGCCACTTTGCGCAATAGTATTGCAAATTTCAATGCGCTATGGTACAATATAGCATAATTATGCTATTAAAGGACGACGTTATGAGATTCGATTATCTTTTCGGCGACAACTTCGACAAAGTTTGCAAGGACGTTTTTGCATCCGGCGCAGACGAGCAAAGAGCGCGTTTCGAGGAATTGCTTGCAATGCACAAGGACGTTTTCAACACGCAGGACGTGGATTTTTATTCGTCCCCGGGACGTATCGAAATAGTGGGCAATCACACCGACCACAACGGTGGCAAAGTGCTTTGCTCGGCAATCAATTTCGACACTTTGGCAAGCGTTTCGCCTCGCACGGACGGCATTATCGAAGTCAAATCCAAGGGCTATCCGATGCTCCGCGTGGACGTGTCCGCTCCGACATTCTCGGTGAGCGAGATAGGCACGTCAAACGCACTTATCAAAGGCGTGGTGGACTATTTCAAGCGTTCGGGCAAAAACGTGGGAGGTTTTTCCGCTTGTATGACGTCCAACGTGCCAAAAGGCGCGGGCGTGTCCTCGTCAAGTTCTTTCGAACTTGCGATAGCGCAAATTCTCAACGTCATGTACAACGGCGGCACTCTCGATCCCATATTCAAAGCCAAAGCGTCGCAGTATGCGGAAAACACGTTCTTTGGCAAGCCGTGCGGTCTTATGGACCAGAGCGCAATCTCGCTCGGAGGCGTAAACCTCATCGATTTTGCCGATTTTGACAATCCCGTCGTTGAAAAGGCAAACTGGGCTTTTGACGATCTCGATATTTTTGTAATCGCAACGGGCGGCGACCACAGCGACCTTACTGACGACTATGCGGCGATTCCGCAAGAGATGAAAGAGGTCGCGACGTGCTTCGGTGCAAAACTCCTTCACGAAATTCCTGCGGACAAGTGGGAAAGAGACAAAAACAACATAGTCGGCAAGGTGAGCGAAAGAGCGTATTTGCGTGCGGAGCATTTCTTTGAGGAAAACGCGCGCGTGGAAGAGGCGGTCAAGGCTATCGACGAAAGAAACGAGGACGCTTTCCTCGATATCGTCAACAAGTCAGGATTGAGTTCTCGATACAAACTTCAAAACACTTACTCGCCGGCAGGCAAAAATCACAATCTCGAAAACGCGCTTGACAGAGTTGTCAAAATCGAGGGCGTGGTTGCCTCTCGCGTGCACGGCGGCGGTTTTGCCGGTACGATTTTGGTGTTTGCCAAAAAGAGCGAGAGCGGCGTAAAGAGCGCACTTGACGTTATGTTCGGCGCAGAAAACGTATTTAAGACGGCCATCCGCCAAAGCGGCGCCACAAGACTAAATTTGGGGAAATAAACTATGATTTTTTCCGTACTTTCAACTGCAAGCGACCCGAGGGTTGCGTTTGAGATAGGCAATCTCACCGTGCAATGGTACGCCGTGTTTATCGTTACGGGTATGTTGCTCGGCTTGCTTTACGCTTGCTGGCAAGCAAAAAAAGTAGGGCTTACGTCCGACGACGCAGTGGAACTGTTTTTGTGGCTCATTCCGCTCGCAATCGTCTTTGCAAGGCTTTTGTACGTCATTCCGCGTTGGGACGAATACTTTGGCGACAACGGTTTGCACGGCTGGGATAAGTTTGTCAACATCATCGCAATCTGGCAGGGCGGCATAACCATTATCGGCGGTTTGGTGGGCGGTTTGCTCGGTGCGATATTCTTCACTTTGCGCCATAAAAAACAAACCAATTACTTCAACGTAATCGACCTTGTTGTAGTGCCCGTGTTTATCGGTCAGATTATCGGCAGATGGGGCAACTTTGTCAATCAAGAGGCTTTCGGACTGCCCATCACCAATCCCAAACTTCAATTCTTCCCGTTCGGCGTGCTTATAGACAGTCCGAGCGGCGTTTCGAGCGAGTTTTACGATACGGTTCACAAGCACATAGTCGCAGGCGGCGGCGCAAACTGGTTCTGCGCGACATTCTTCTACGAGGGCGTGTGGAACACTATCGGCGCGCTTATCTGCGTTGCGCTCTGGAGAAAAGATTATCAAAAGAAATATCCGGGCATACTTATGTTGTTCTACCTCTTCTGGTACTGCATAGGGCGTTTTTGGTTGGAATTTTTGCGTATGGACGCAGTTCCCGTTACAAAACCGGCATGCCTTGCGGTTGCGCTTATATCGCTTGCAATCGGAATCGTTTACGTCATTGCTCGCAACAGTCAACTTGCGTACAGAAGAGTGAGAGGACTTGCGCAAACGGGCGCAATCGGCGGGGCGATACTCACCGACTACGAAGTGCGCAACTATAAACTTGTCGGCAAGTTCTTTGAAAAGTCCAACGTTGTAAGCGATAAAGCAGGGGATAAAATCTCCGCATTCTTCAATAGACTCGTGGTCAACTGCGTTTATTCGAGAAAGGAACAAAAAGAGTATTTGCCGATAGACTGGGATACGCTCGAATACTATCACGTACCAAAGGATTACAAACGCAAATTCAATCAATTCAAAAAAGACGACGTGTATAGCGCCGGGCGCAACGCTTGACGTCGGGGGTGAAAATATGAACGATACGGCTTACACAACCGAAAGAACAAAAACAAACAACCTCACGTTGCTCACCGACCTTTATCAACTTACGATGATGAACGGTTATCATCTTTGCGGACTGGATACGAGAAGGGCGGTCTTTGACGTGTTTTATCGCGGAAGCGGCGGATATTCCTACGCAATTGCCGCAGGACTCGAACAAGCGATAGACTATATCCTCAATCTCCACTTCGACGATACCGACATAGAGTATTTGCGTTCGCTGGGGATTTTCGGAGAAGAGTTTCTTACGGCACTCAGAAAATTCCGCTTTACGGGCGACATAAAAGCTGTGCCGGAGGGTACGATGGTGTTTCCGTACGAGCCGATTTTGACGGTGTCCGCGCCGCTTTGGGAGGCTCAACTTGTGGAAACGGCGCTTCTTACGTTCATCAATCACCAAACGTTGATTGCGACAAAAGCCGCGCGCCTAAAAGAGTGCACCAAGAATAAAATAAGCGAATTCGGTTTGCGTAGAGCGCAAGGCGCGGACGCAGGTATTTACGGCGCAAGAGCCGCTTGCATAGGCGGCTGCCGCACGACTTCAAACGTAGTTGCAGGCAAACTTTTCGGAATTCCCGTAACGGGCACGCACTCGCACAGTTGGGTTATGTCCTTTGACAGCGAACTCGAGGCTTTTGAGAAATATGCCGAAATCTATCCCGACAATTGCTTGCTCTTGGTGGACACGTACGACACGCTCAAGAGCGGTGTGCCTAACGCAATCAAGGTGTTTGACAAACTCAAAGCGGCAGGGCATAAGCCTGTCGGTATTCGTCTTGACAGCGGCGATTTGGCATATCTTTCTCGCAAGGCTCGCAAAATGCTCGACGACGCAGGACACGGCGATTGCCTTATTTTTGCGACAAACGACCTTGACGAAGATATCTTGCTCGCACTCAACGCGCAAGAGGCAAAAATCGACGTCTATGGCATCGGAACGAAACTTATTACAAGTTATAAAAACGCGTCTTTGGGCGGCGTGTATAAACTTTGCGCGCTAGAAGAGGACGGCAAGCTCGTGCCGAAAATCAAGATATCAAACAGCCATGAAAAGACCACCAATCCGGGCGTGAAAAAAATCGTGCGTATATTCAAAGACGGTATGGCGCAAGCAGACCTTATTTGCCTCGAGAACGACACGTTCGATACGTCCAAACCTCTCACCATTTTCCACCCCGAACAGACGTGGAAAAAGACCACTTTCGAGGGCTACGAAATCAAGGAACTTATGGTGGATATTTTCAAGGACGGAAAACTTGTCTACGATATGCCGTCGCTCAAAGAAATTTGCGACAGAGAGGACGAAAACATCAAAGCGTTTTTCCCGGAATATCGCCGTGTAATCAACACGCAAGACTACAAGGTTGATCTTTCGGAAAGCCTTTGGAAACTCAAAAACGAATTGCTTAATCAAGCCCATTAAACAACATAATCCTTATCAAAAAACACAATAACAAATCTAAATATTTAACACCTAGTTATCCTAAAAAAGAGCGGCTTTCGACCGCTCTTTTTTACCTGCCTAAAAATCCGACTTACAGCATAAAACGCATTTTATTTGTATAAAAAATAGACATAAAGTGTCAATTTTGGCAAAAATTCGATGTTTTTCGACAAAAGCGGTTTTTGAAATATTGCATAAATCGATGTATGATTTTTTATAGAGAGGTGGCTATGAAAAAGAAGAAAATCACAAGGTTTGCAATATGCCGAAAAGGGTATGACGTCGACGCGGTGGAAAGTTATATAGCGCTCGAGAGCGCAAAGTGCGACGAGGTGCAGGCAGAGCAGCGCGATCGCATATCCGAACTAAAAAAAGAGTGCGAGGATTTGAAGGCGCAAATAGACGTTTTGAAGGGCAGAGAAGAACAAATTAAACTTGCGCTCGTAACCGCTACCGAGAACGCCGACAAACTTACGTCCGACGTCAAGGCAAGGTATCGCGCAGAGCTTGAAAGGCTGAGGCTTTTCAGGGCAAAATGGCTGGGCGCATACGAGCAGATGAAGGAGCGATATCACTTTGACAAAGACGCGCTCAACGTCGAAAGTGTGGCTGTCAACGTCGAGGTGGAATTGACCAAATTTTTGATGCAAGATTTTTCGCTCAACAAGAGCGTTTGCGAGGACGAAATGGAGGCGCATTTCAGGCGTGAAGTGGAACGTTTGACGCGCCCTGTTTATCGCGAGCAAAACGGCGAGTTTTCAGAGCAAACGAAAGAGTTGCAATCCAAGCTCAAAGACGCGGAAAGCCGCAAAAACAAAGAGAGCAAAAACCCCGCCGCTTTCAGCATGGAAGAGGCGCTATCTCCAAAAGACAGCATTGAACGAACCTGTCAAGCGCTAGGACTTGCAAAATGAAAATCGACTTGACTTTTGGTAAAACGGAATACTTTTCGTGTCGAAATATTAAAAAATTTACTGTAAAATTTTTGCTATACACATGCATAATATTTATAGGAAAAGCACTCTAAAAGAGTGCTTTTTTTGCAAAATATTTTAAGGACAAAAGTGATGGGTGAGCGTGTTTAGGCAAAATATTTTAACTTATTTGAAAAATGGGCATTGTTTTTTTTGTCGAAATATGGTAGCATATCTTGAGAGTAAATCCAGGGTATTGTGCATATTATGTTTATAGTATATATAAGCGTACGCTCGATGCCGCGGATTGAAAACGTGCTTTGGCACGATCGAGAGGGGAATCGTTGATGATTTACGACGTACAAAAAGCGAGTGTTTTGAAGAGGGCTTCCGCCTTTCTTTTGGACATTATTCTCGTAGCCGTTTTGGCAACGGGATTTATGGCTCTTTTGTCCGTTATTTGCAAGTACGATCAACATTACGAAACTTACACTACCATTTTCACACAAACCGCAACCGAAATTAACGAAAAATACAAGGAAAAATACGGAGTCGATTTCAACGTAACCGAAAAGGAATACAACGAATTGACAGACGAACAAAAAGCCGTTATCGACGCACACAAAGAAGAGGTAAACAAAGATTTTTCAGACACGCTCAAGGCAAATCCCGTGTTTGTAAAAGAAGCGTCTTTGGTGCCGGCGTTGTCGATGATGATAACGTCAATCGGCATTTTCCTTTCAATGCTCATTCTCGAATTTATTATTCCGGTTTGCTTCAAGAACGGGCAAACTATAGGTAAGAAGGTCTTTGGCATAGCCGTAATGCATACTAACGGCGTGCGTGTAAGACCTTTTTCTATGTTCGTCCGCTCCATACTTGGCATGTACGTTTTTGAGATTATGGTGCCGGTGCTCCTCGTAATCATGATGATTTTCGGCACGCTCAGTATGATTGTCGGCATTTGCGTGCTCGCAGCGATTTGCATTCTTCAACTTGTCGTGTTTATCGTAACGAGAAACACGTCGCGCTCCTTCTTGCACGACCTCATCGCAAGAACGGTTGCGGTTGATCTCGCAAGCCAGATGATTTTCGACAACGAGGACGAATTGCTGGAATTCAAGAAAGCAGAACAAGCCGCTCTTGCTGAACGCAACAACTATAAAGAGAACGGCGGATTCGATTTTTACAACAGCTCGCTCAACTACCGCAAAGGCAAAAAAATCGTTGACGAGAACGGCAACAATATAGAAAACGTCGAGCAATCTCCGACGGATAATCAAAGCGTAGCGGATAACTCCGCGCAAAACGTCGGAAGCGAAAGCGCGCCGCAGGATTCGACAGAGGAAGAGAAGTAAGCGCAAAAACTAAGCAGATAAATAAGGACTTTATGTCTTTGTATATGAAAACATTATAAAGGAATATAGGGATTATGAAAGTTGTACTCGAAAATTTGACCAAAGTTTTCCAAAGCCGTCATGAAAAGGGCAAGGAAGTCGTTGCTGTCAACAATTTCACCTTCACCATACCCGAAGGTAAACTGGTCGGACTTCTCGGCCCGTCCGGTTGCGGCAAAAGCACCACGCTTTATATGATTTGCGGTTTGCAAAAGCCCACCGGCGGTAAGATCTTCTTCGGCGACGACGACGTTACGGCGCTGGCACCCGAAAACAGGGGCGTCGGTCTTGTCTTCCAAAACTATGCGCTTTATCCGCATATGACGGTCAAGCAAAATATTTTGTTCCCCTTGCAAAACCTCAGAGGCGAGGACAAACTCTCCAAAGAGGATATGCTCAAGAGAGCTTATGACGCTGCAAGACTCGTTCAGATCGACGAACTTATGGATCGCAAACCGAGCGAACTTTCGGGCGGACAACAACAACGCGTCGCTATTGCGCGCGCACTTGTAAAAATGCCTCGCGTTCTCTTGCTTGACGAGCCTCTTTCCAACCTCGACGCTCGTTTGAGATTGCAAACTCGTGAAGAAATCAGACGTATCCAAAGAGAAACCAATATCACAACCGTTTTCGTTACGCACGACCAGGAAGAAGCAATGAGCATCTCGGATATGATCGTCGTTATGAAACTCGGCGTGGTGCAACAAATCGGCAAACCGCAAGACGTGTATGACAGTCCCGCAAACTTGTTTGTCGCAAAATTCCTCGGCACGCCGCCTATCAACGTTTTCGAAGGCGAAGTCAAGGACGGCAAGGTTTACATAGGCGACGACGCGATTTTGGACGTTCCCGGAATCGAGGATGAGGACGTGTACGTCGGCATTCGTCCGGAAGGCTTTATACTCAATGAAAACGGCGCGCTTACTTGCGACCTCAAGAGCGTTGAAGTTATGGGACGCGACGTCAGCATCGTTTCGACAAACGCACACGCGACAAGTCCGATTATCCGTTCTATCATAGACGCAACGAGCGTTGTGGATACCCAAAAAGACACCGTTCGTTTCGACATCAAGCCCAACAAGGTGTTCATCTTCTCCAGAAAGAGAGTGGATTGGGAAGCGGCTGTCGAGCCGAGCACGGTTTATGAATGGAGTAAAACTCGCCAGTCTTTGTATGTCGAAAGCGACGGCAAGACGTTTGACCTCGGCGTGCTCAAAGTGCCCGAAACCGCAAAGAAAGACGCCGCAAACGCAGAAAAGAAAGCAAATCAACCCAAGTTCGTCAAGAAAATCGTCGCTTGGTTTGAGAATAAATTTGCAAAGATTATCAAGCTTTGCACGCCCAAGGCAAAACCTGTCGAACTCGTTCTCGATACGGATTACGTGTGCGTAACGGGCGCGACCGAAAGCGGCGCTCCGATTTATTTCGCAGGCGTCGAAAACGGCAGAATCAAGACCACCATCGACATCAACGAGGCGGTTATGGTCGGCGCTGAGCAAGTCGGCGAGGGCTACTATGCGTACTACAATGACGGTCAAAACAAGGTCTATCCGTCATTCACGGTGCACAATGCCGCAAAAGACGAACAACGTATCTTCCTTTCCGAAGAGGAAAAAGCAAAATGTTTCGAATATATGAGTCAAGATACTGCGGTAGTTAATGCGGAAAACGAGACCGAACAAGTCGAAAACGACACGGAAGAGAATACTATCGTCGAAGCAGCCGAAACCACGAACGAAGCAGGCGTCGAAACGGTTGTCGAAGAAAACGCCAAAGAAGAATTGGACGGCGCGGAAAATAACGACAGCGAGGTAAAATAATATGGTTGACTCCAAACATCAATGGAAGGCGTGGCTGTATCTTGCACCCGCACTCGTATTGTTGGCTATCTTTACCGTTTGGCCGATAATCAATACGGTGCGACTTTCATTCCTCGAAGGCTATAGTATCCAAAAGGAACTTGGAGGTATGGTGTATGAATTCGGTTTCGGCAACTTTGAAAAGGTCGTGCAATACCAAGACTTTTTGACATGCCTTAAAAACACGGTTTTGCTTTGCGTGTTGACGGTTCCGCTCTCCACGATTTTGGCACTTCTCATCGCGGTTGTGCTCAACTCTATCGGTCCGCTCAAAAGATTGCTCCAAACGATATACTTCTTGCCCTACGTCACGAACTCCATCGCTATCGGTATGGTTTTCGCGACGATGTTCAGCATGATAGGCAACATTGGCGTTGAAGACGAGTTTATTCAAACGGCAGGTATTATCAACAACGTAATTATGGCGTTTGGAGGTAAGCCTGTAAACTGGATGAATACAGGTTCGTCATACTGGGCAAATATGTTCGTTATGGTGGTTTACATCGTATGGAACGCATTGCCGTTCAAGATTTTGATTTTGCTCGGCGGACTTCAAAGCGTCAACAAGCAATATTACGACGCCGCAAAAGTGGACGGAACTCCCAAGTGGCGCGTTACGACTCGTATAACTGTTCCTCTCCTTTCACCGATGATTGCTTACGTCGTTATCACGGGGTTTATCGGCGGATTCAAGGAATATACGAGCGTCGTAGGTGTATTCGGCGATACTTTGGGCCCTGCGGACGATCCCGGCAGACTCAGCACAATCGTAGGATTTATCTACGACCAAATGGGCAAATTCAATCAAGGAAGAGCAAGTGCCGCGGCGCTTATCTTGTTTGCGATTATTCTTGCTGTTACGATCATCAACTTATACGTAAGCAAGAAGAAAGTCCACTATTGAGAGGTGTATTATGGCAAATTCTATGGTTGTAATGCATGATAGAAACATAAAAACCGTTTCAGGCAAACAAAAGGTGCTCTCCGTAATGGGGACGATTTTGAGATACGTATTTTTGCTGCTTATAGCAGTTGCGGTTTTGTTCCCGTTCTACTGGATGATTATTTCTTCACTCAAAACTACGACGGAATATGCCGCTCCCGTGCCTACGTTCTGGCCGCAAAAGGTTATGTGGTCAAACTATACCGAAGCGTTTAATTCGGCGAATCTCGGCGTGCTCTTCAAAAACACGGTATTGGTCGGTATAGTATCGACAGTCTTGTCTTTGGTAGTTACGGTTTTGTCCGCATTTGCGTTTGCAAGACTCGAATTCAAGGGCAAGAACTTCTTGTTCGGCGCATTGCTCGCAACGATGATGATTCCGGGCGAGATGTTCACGATTTCCAACTACGTTACGGTAGTCAAATTCGGGTGGCTCAATACGTACACGGCGCTTATCGTTCCGTTCCTCGTAAGCGTGTTCTACATCTACTTGTTGAGACAAAACTTCTTGCAAATCCCCAATGAACTGTATCTTGCGGCGAAAGTCGACGGTACGAGTGATTTGAAGTATTTGTGGAAAGTTATGATACCGCTTGCGCTCCCGACAATCATTTCAATCACGATTTTGAAGATGATGGGCGCATGGAACTCGTACTTGTGGCCGAAACTCGTTGCCGACGACGAATTGCATCAACTCGTATCAAACGGTTTGAGAGGTGCGGCGTTCATTGATCCGACAACTCAAAAAACCAACTACCCGATGCAGATGGCAGCAGTCGTTATAGTATCCGCTCCGCTTTTCGCAGTGTTTATTTTCCTCAGAAAATACATTATGAAAGGCGTATCGAGAAGCGGTATTAAAGGATAATTCGTTGTATTAAGATTTAATATCGAAAATACAAAGAAATATAAAACAAATAAAGGAGTATAGATTATGAAGAAAAAAGCATTGATAGTATTGCTTGCGTTAGTATTGGTTTGTGCTACTGCGTTTTCGTTGGCAGCATGCAACAAAAAACCGATGGCGGATCCTGATTTCCAAGTTCCCGACGGAGGATACGACGGCAGCGAAGTTACTATTACTTTTGCTCACACCATGGGTACGAAATTGCAAAGCGTTATGAATAATGCAATTACAAAATTCAATGAAAAGTACCCGAATATTAAGGTTGAACCCCAATATAAGGGTGGCTACGACGAAGTTTTGACGCAAATCAACACGGCATTGGCAGGCGGTATCGAGCAAGCACCGAGCCTTGCGTATTGCTATTCAGACCACGTGGCGGTTTACAACCTTGCAAAAGCAGTTATCAAACTCGATAATCTTGCAAACAGCGATAAGACTAATGCGGACGGCAGTTTGGTGGGATTCTCCGCTGAGCAAAAGAGCGATTTGATTGAAAACTTCTACAACGAAGGCAAAAACTTCGAAGGCGGCGGCTTATATCAATTGCCCGTTGCAAGATCAACCGACGTGTTGTTCTACAATGTAGATTTCTTCAACGAACATAAAACAGAATTTGACGTTCCTACACACTGGTGGTGCACGGAGGCTTGCCCCGAAAACTGCAAATCCAGCATCGAATTTGTTTGCAAAAAGATAAAAGAAATCGATTCTGTATCCGTTCCGTTCGGTTATGACTCCGAGGCAAACTGGTTCATCACGATGTGCGAACAACTCGGTTCGGGTTATACCACACTCGATGGCGACAACAACTTCATCTTCAACAACGACACCAACAAGGCATTCGTAAAGAAATTCCGTGAATGGCGTCAAAAAGGTTATATCACGACCAAGATTCTTGAAAACGGCAAGTACATCTCCGACTTGTTCAAGGTCGGTGCGGCAGAAGGCAAACAAAAGTGCTATATGTGCGTAGGTTCTACCGGCGGTACTTCTTATCAACTTCCTTCCGACAAATTGTTCGAGGTCGGTATCACAATGATGCCTCAATCACAATTCACGTGGGAAACGAATGCTGAAACAGGCGAGAAAGAGATTAAGTTCTCCAACCCCAAAGCAATCTCTCAAGGACCGTCTGCATGTATCTTCAACAAATCCAATAAGCAAGAAGTTATGGCGGCATGGTTGTTTGCAAAATTCCTTGCAACAAACGTTGAATTCCAAGCAAACTATGCTATCAGCAACGGTTATATCCCGGTAATCAAATCTGTTGAGAAAGACGATTTGTATAAGCAATGGATTGCAAAAGCGAACGGCAAGAACGAGTTTATTACGGCTCTTGGCGCATCAGTATGCCAAAAGTATCAAAACACCGTATTCACGTCGCCTGCATTCAACGGCTCTTCTTCCGCACGTGCAGAAGTAGGCAAAATGCTTGCAAAGTGCCTCTCTACAAAAACAGACAACGTTGACGAACTTATCAATACTGCGTTTAAAGACGCTGTCAACAAGTGTATCTACGACCAACAATAATTGACGGATAAAAACGTTATCGTTGCAAAAAAGTAAGAATACTATTCGTATGCGTGCGTAGACAGTGCGTGTATGTAATATTGAAAT
>SAMEA104315437__coassemble_625_pt1 | contig 15592 bp, 12 predicted proteins | sample SAMEA104315437__metabat2_low_PE_024 | metagenome-assembled genome bin SAMEA104315437 (sample SAMEA104315437) | gut metagenome | biome: Monkey gut; feature: monkey-associated habitat; material: faeces | place: China | collected 2013 | reverse complement strand
CTACCTTGTCCGAATACGTAATGCCCGTCGGATTGGAGTATTTGGGAACGCACCAGATGCCTTTTACGCTTGCGTCGTCTCTGACAAGCGCTTCCACCATATCCATATCGGGTCCGTCGGAGAGCATCGGCACGGTTATCATGTCTATGCCGAAATTTTCGCAAATGGAAAAATGTCTGTCATAGCCGGGCGCAGGGCAAATAAACTTAACTTTGTCAAGTTTGTTCCACGGCGTAGAGCCCATTATGCCGAATTGCAGCGCAAATTGAATGACGTTGTACATGATATCGAGCGACGAGCCGTCGCACACGATGACCTCATCCGCCTTTACGCCGAGAATGTCCGCAAACAATTCCCTCGCTTGTTTAAGTCCTGCAGGCTCACCGTAATTGCGAGCGTCAATGCCGCTCATCTTATAATCGTACTCGCCGGCATGTTCCAGCATAGGCATGGCGATTTCAAGTTGTTCGGAGGACGGTTTTCCGCGCGTCATATCCACGCTCACACCGCGTTTTACAAGTTTTTTATATGCCTTTTGTTCGGTTTTTAGTTGCTCGCAAAGTTGATCTTTGGCAATATCCTTGTAGTTCATAAGCCCTCCGTCTTAATGTATCCTATTCCGACTGCGGCACTTTTGCCAATCGGTGTGGTCTTTTGTGCGATTTGTATAATATAATTATACAATTGTTCGATTTTGACATCCACACTATACCACTCATATAACGTTTTCGCAACACATTTTTGAGTGGAAAAATGCGTTTTTTTTGCTTAATCCTCGCCGCTGTTGGAGCGTATGAGCAAGCGTATCGGCGTACCCGAGAAATCAAAGCTCTTGCGCAAGGAATTTTCGAGATATCTCTTGTAGCTGAAATGCATAATAGCAGGGTCGTTGACCTTGACGACAAACGTCGGCGGCGCAACGGACACTTGCGTAACGTAGAATATTTTGAGTTTCTTTCCAAGGTAAGACGGCGGCTCGCTTATTCTTATGGCGTCGCCGATGACCTCGTTGAGAAGCCCTGTCGCTATGCGCTTTCTCGAGTTTGCCACAACCTCTTTGCAAAGCGGCAGCAAATTGTCGAGGCGCTTTCCGCTGAGTGCGGAGATATACACGGATTTGAAATAATCCATATACTTCAAATCCTCTTTGAGTTTCTTCTCGAATTCATAAATGGTATGAGTGTTCTTATCCACCAAATCCCACTTATTCATAACGATTATAGACGGCTTGCCCTCTTCGTGCACGAATCCTGCGATTTTGACGTCCTGCTCGGTAAGCCCCTCGTTTGCGTCGCACACTATAAGCACAACGTCCGCCCTGCGCACTGCGAGGATGGAGCGCATAACCGAATATCTTTCCACGTCCTCGTTTACGACCTTTTTCTTGCGCATACCCGCCGTATCGATTATGAGATATTTGTCGTCGCCGACGTTGAGTTCGGTATCGATTGCGTCGCGCGTTGTGCCAGCGATATCGCTTACAATCGAGCGGTCGTAGCCCAAAAGTTTGTTTGCGATAGAACTCTTACCTGCGTTGGGTTTGCCGACGATTGCGATTTTGATACGTTCGGGATCATCTTCCGGCACGCTCACGGGGATAACTTCCATAATCGCGTCAAGCAAATCGCCAAGCCCCTTGCCCTGCTCTGCGCTGACTGCGTGCGGCTCGCCGAATCCGAGCGCGTAAAAATCATATACGTTGCCCATATCGTTGTTGTCGATTTTGTTGACGGCAAGAATTACGGGAAGTTTTGATTTTCTGAGGTACGAACACACAAGGTTATCATCCGTGGTAAGCCCGGTCTTTCCGTCCACCACGTACAAAATAGCGTCTGCCGTATCCACCGCAATTTCAACTTGCGTGCGAATATGGCTCCACATCTCGTCCGTGCTCTTCATTTCCAAGCCGCCCGTATCTATAAGCGTAAACGCTCTTCCGCACCACTCGCAATCGGCATAAACTCTGTCGCGAGTAACGCCCGGAGTGTTCTCGACAATAGAAATCCTGCTGCCTGCAATGCGGTTAAAAAGCGTCGATTTTCCAACGTTAGGTCTGCCTACTACTGCTACTAATGGTTTCATTTGTTCACCGAATCTTATGTTTATTTATCGTTTTTACTTGCATAAAATGCCGTTTTTGTCATTTTATGAGTGATTCAATTCTATCGTTTTTGCGTATTCAAAGGGATCTTTTATTTTGCTCACTATATCCGCGCCGCTGTGTGCGGTTACGATTATAGGCGCTTTGAGATTGTTGGAGAGTTCTTCCACTCTCACGTTGTCGAGGAACGTATCCGTAAATTCACGCAGCATATTGTCGGGTATAACGTATGCGTCGGGCACGGGATTGTCTTTGAGTTGTTTCATAATATCCCCTGCCGTAACAAGCCCTGCCACGGTTACGGAAGTGCCGAAAAAGTTGTTGATTATCGCATGCACCTTGCACTCTATGCCAAGTTTTTCTTCAAGCCTTTTTGCGTACTTTTCAAGGTACGGCGCAAATGACACGCCTGTAATAAACTCAACTCTTTTGCCGAGTTTGCAATCCTCGACTTCGCTCATATTGTATTCAAAGTTATCGTCAAAGTCCGCAAGCAATCCTACGCCGTTTTCTATTTGGTCAAAAGCCCCGTAATACGTGCTTGACGGAGTTGGCAGTTTTGCCTTGACGTAATACTCGTCGCTGCACCAGCAGAATCCGCCGTATTCCTTGTGCAGTCTTTCAACAAGTTCGATTGTGTCTTTTGCGTTTTGCTCGTCCACGCTTTTGAGGTTGGGCAAATTATTTCTATGCCCCGTCATACCCACAGGCACGACTGCCACCGTTTCAACGCCCTCGACCTCGTGCAAGCCTCTTATACTGTCCTCGAGCACCTTTCCGTCGTTGACGTCAGGCACTACCACAAGTTGCGTGTGCATCTTTATGCCTGCCGCGCCAAGACGGCGCATCTGATCTCTGAGTTTACGAGTGTTGGGATTTTTGAGTATAAATGTGCGGATATCGTCATCCCACGCATGCACGGATATATAAAGAGGGCTGAGTTTCAGACGAATCACTCTCTCTATGTCCGCCTCGCTGACGTTGGTCATGGTAACGTAGGAGCCGCACATAAAACTGTATCTGTAGTCGTCGTCTTTCACGTAAAGAGTGGAGCGCATCCCCTTGGGGAGCTGGTCCACAAAGCAGAAAATGCACTTGTTTTTGCACACGACGGGTTTCATATCTATGTCGAATTCAAGCCCGAGCGACTGTCCGTCTTTTTTGTGCACTTTGATTGTATGCGGTTTTCCGTCGCGCAAAATATCCACCGAGAATTTCCTCTCGTTGTCGTAGTACAGGTAATCCAGCTCGTCAATCATATCGTATCCGCCTATGCGCAACACTTCGTCGCCGACCTTAAATCCCTGTCTTTTTGCAAAATCCGAAACCGTCTTAATCTTTATCTTTGGCATATTATCCCCTCACACCGCTATGTATGCGGAAAGGAAATTGGCTATATTGTCGATGCTGCTGTACTCCACCCACTTTTTGCCCTCGTCGGATATCTTGATTCCCGTATCTGTCTGCAAAAGTTTGTAAAGCAGCGCAACCATATCCAGGTTGTCTTTGGCTTTGAGGCAAAGCCCGTGTCCCACAAGATAGGATATATCCGCTTGCTCATGCTCGTTTTTGGACAGCACGATTGACGGAATTCCGAGCTTAAAGCACTTATAAAGCGTCGCCACGTCGTATTGCGTAATGGCGACGTCGCACACCTGCATGCACTCGTCCGTCTGGTCGTCGTTTTGTATAAACACCACTTTCATACTCGGCACTTTCACAGCCATGGAAGAGAGCGTTTCAAGCGTCTTTACGTCGTGGCAATTGACAACGAGATTGGCGATTTCCCCTTGGTCGAGCAGCAGCGAGAACACGTCCAGAAGTTCCTTTTTGTCGTGCACGTTCACATATACGGTCTTTACCTTTGGAAGCCCCAATTCTCTCTTTTTGAGGGTGATTTGATCGGGATGCAAGCACTCGATATCATAGGGCAAGCCCATAACCATAATGTCCTTGGATTTTATGCCGTTTCGCACCAAATCGGACTTTACGTCTGCATTTTCGACTATATAAACGTTGGTTGCGTCATCGTGCACTCTTTTTGACAAGGTGAAAGTCTGCATCATATAGATGATTTGAGTGCCAAATCTCGCTCTGCGTTTTGCCTCTATTGCGCAATGATGCGCATACGGCGTAACGCACAAAATATACTCGGGGTGGAAACGCTTGATAAGGTTGTTTATTCGGTTGACTCTTTTTGAAAGCGTCTTGAACTTGAACTTATCCTTAATCACGCCCTTGTCTTTTCTCTCGAGCAAATATTGATATTCCCCACCGCTGTCCATGATTTTATCCAACGCAGAAAGCTTGGTAGCCGAGCCGTATTTGTCGTCGCTCATGACCACCACGTTGTGCGTTCCGATTTTGCGGATAGCCTCTGCAAGTTTTTGCGAAACTCCTTGCGGCTCATCCCTCGACGTAAGTATGAGAATAATGCGTTTTCTATACATATTTCACCCCTTCCTATCGTTTTTAGCGACAGGAATAACAACCAAAATTTGTCTGTCTTGTATTCGGATTGCCCACTCTCGCAATCAATCCTCGACGATAACCGGAATGATAATCGGGAATTGTCTGTCCTTATAAAAGAGTTTTCTCACCGCTTTTTTGACGATACGAGCGATTTCGTTGACGTCCGTTTTGTCAAAATCAACGGAATTTATGGCGTCTTTCGTCGCACTTTCTATGGACAATCTCACGTCGTCGGTGAGGTTAAAACCTCTCGCCACGACGTCCACTTCTCCCGAGATTTTTCCGAGGTCCATATCCACGGCGCACAACACCAAAAGCATACCGTACTCGGCAAGCGAGCGGCGGTCGTTGACAACGGACTTGCCGTCCTCGAGCACACCGCCGTCCACGTAGGTATTTCCCGACGCGACGTTGGAGTGTTGACGGATTCCCTTTGCGTTTACTCCGTAGCACTCTCCGATATTGGGGATGACGATATTTTTGCTTGCCACGCCCAGTGATTTTGCGATTTCTGCGTGCTTGAACTGATGTCTGTACTCTCCGTGCACCGGCATAAAGAACTGCGGATGCACAAGCGTAAGCATAAGCTTAAGTTCCTCGGCGTAAGCGTGTCCCGACACGTGAATGTCGTTCATGCTGTCGTAAATGACGTTCGCGCCCTTTCTGAACAAGTCGTTTATAACGTCATATACGGATTTTTCATTGCCGGGAATCGGCGAGGAACTGAGCACGACTACGTCGTCCGTTCCGAGATTGATTTTGTTAAATTCGCCCTTGGATAGCTTATTGAGCGCGCTGAGCGGCTCTCCTTGCGAGCCCGTCGCAAGCACCACCGTTTCGCTGGGAAGCAATCTTCCGACGCTATCGACAAGCACCCCTTTTGGCACCTGCAATTCGCCGCAAGCGGACGCAACGTCCACAATTCCTTTCATACTTCTGCCTGCAAGCACCACTTTTCTGTGATACTTGTGCGCAAGCGTAAGCACCTGTTGCACTCGGTAGTTGGACGAGGCAAAGCACGCAATAACTATGCGTTTATTGGGATTTGCGACGAAAATCTGCTCCAAATTCTGCCCCACGACCTTTTCGGAAGTGGAACTGCCCGCTCTTTCGACGTTGGTCGATTCGCCGAGCATAAGCAACACGCCTTTTGCGCCTATTTCCGCAATGCGCCCTATATCCGTCTTTTTGCCGTCTATCGGCGTATTATCGATTTTAAAATCGCCCGTAACAAACACGTTTCCGACAGGGCAAGCGATATTGAGCGCGCATGCGCCTGCCATGGAGTGCGCCACTTTGATAAACTCCACTCGGAATTCGCCCAAAGACACCGTATCGCCTGCCGAAACGGTTATGAGGTTGCACTTTTTACCTTGCTTGTCGAGCTTGCGTTTCAAAAGCCCTATCGTGAGCGCGGTGCCGTAAATTGGCACGTTTTTGAGGTCGTCCGCATAATAGGGAATTGCGCCGATGTGGTCCTCGTGTCCGTGCGTGAGCACGATACCGCGAAGTCTTGCTATATTTTCTTTGATATAAGTGATGTCGGGGATAATCGCGTCGATGCCGGGGCTGTCCTCTTTGGGGAAAGACACACCGCAGTCGACGATTATCATGTCGTTACCGTATTCCAAAGCGGTCATATTTTTGCCGATTTCACCGACGCCGCCGAGGAAGGTAACCTTAACTGTTTTTGTGTTTTTTGCCATTATATTCTCCGTATGCGCCTAAGCGCGTGATTGTGTACATATTTATCTAGTTTAATATATTACACTATTTTCTCGTTTTAATCAAGAGATTATGCAAATACTTGCAAAAGCAGACAAAAAACATCTTTACAAACGCCGTTTTTGCCTTTACGATATAAGTACAAACAAATATTTCATAATGCCAGACAATGTCTGGCAAAACGAAAAAGGAGAATTTATGAGAGTTTACAACTTTTCCGCAGGCCCGTCTATGCTTCCATTGGAAGTATTGCAAGAGGCAGGCAAATCCATCGCCGATTATAACGGCTCGGGCATGAGCGTTATGGAAATGAGCCACCGCTCCAAATGGTACGACGCAATCAATACGGAGTGCCTTGATTTGGTGCGCGAGCTTATGCAAATCCCCGAGAACTATCACGTGATAATGGTGCAAGGCGGCGCTTCGACGCAATTCGAGGCAATTCCGCTCAACCTGCTAAAGACCGGAAAAGCGGATTATATCGTAACGGGCAACTTCGCAAAAAAAGCCTATAAAGAAGCGCAAAAATACGGCGATATCAAGCTTGTCGCTTCCAGCGAGGACAAGAAATTCACCTACATTCCCAAGACTTCCCCGTCCGATTTCAGACAAGACGCAAGTTACGTGCATATTACGGAGAACAACACCATTTTCGGCTCCAAATATCACACTCTTCCCGACACGAACGGCGTTCCCCTCGTTGCGGACTTGTCCTCTTGCATCATGAGTGAAAAGACGGACGTAAGCAAATACGCTCTCATTTACGCAGGCGCGCAAAAGAACCTCGCCCCTGCAGGCGTAACCCTTGTCATCGTCAAAGACGATATGCTGGGCGGCGAACTTCCGATTTGCCCCACCATGCTCAAATACCGCACGCAAATAGACGCAAACAGCCTTTACAACACACCGCCGTGCTGGTCTGTTTACATGATGATGCTCAACCTTCGCCACCTCAAAAAAATGGGCGGCGTGGACGCAATCGAGCAAATCAACAGGGAAAAAGCAGGCATGCTTTACGACTTTATCGACAACTCCGACTTCTACAACAACTATGTTGAAAAAGACAGCCGCTCTATCATGAACGTGCCTTTCGTCGCTCCATCGGACGAGCTCAACGCAAAATTTGTCAAATAAGCGGAAGCAAACGGACTCGTATCCCTCAAAGGACACAAACTCGTCGGCGGCATGCGCGCGTCTATCTACAACGCAATGCCCGTGGAAGGCGTCAAAGCCCTCATCGAGTTTATGAAGAAGTTTGAACTTGAAAACAAATAAGCAGGTGTCGATATGAATATTCTCAAACTCAATTCAATATCCAAGCTCGCAAATCCCGTGCTTGAGGGCTACAACATCACCGATTCTTGCCAAAACCCTGTCGGTATCCTCGTCCGCTCCTTCAAAATGGACGAATACCAAGTGCCGGATACCCTTTTGGCAGTCGCAAGAGCGGGCGCAGGCGTAAACAACATCCCCCATGCGGACTATGCAAAGAAAGGAGTATGCGTTTTCAACACCCCGGGCGCAAACGCCAATGCGGTTAAAGAACTCGTAATCGCCTACCTCATTATCGGCGCAAGAAACGTAGTCGAAGCAAGCAATTGGGCAAACACCCTTACGGGCGACGACGTAGCCAAGCAAGTTGAAAAAGGCAAAAGCGCATTCGTAGGCAGCGAGATTATGGGCAAAACACTTTGTGTTTTGGGACTTGGCGCAATAGGCAGAAAAGTCGCAATCTCCGCGCATGCCCTAGGAATGAACGTAGTTGGTTACGACCCCTATATTTCGGATGCGGCAAAAGAAGAAATCCCGTTCGTAACGATATTTGCAGATATGAAGAGCGCATGGCAAAACGCCGATTTCATAACCCTTCACATGCCCATGACTCCCGAAACGAAACATCTCGTCAATTCGGATAGCATTGCCACAATGAAAGACGGCGTGATACTTATAAACGCGGCTCGCGGCGAGCTTTGCGACGTTGCGGCAATCAAAGACGCGCTTGCAAGCAAAAAAATCCGCAAATACGTTGTGGATTTCCCCGACGGAGATTGCGTAAACACTCAAGGCATAGTGGCTGTTCCGCACCTGGGCGCATCAACGGAAGAAGCCGAGGACAATTGTGCGGTCATGGCGGCAAAAGAGCTTAAGGATTATATCGAAAACGGCAATATCGTCAATTCCGTCAATATGCCCAACGTTTCCGTGCCCAAATCCAAAACGCATCGCTACACGGTCATTTCAAATGACAGCGGCAAGCAGGAGTTTGACGGTGTGAGCGCCACGAGAAACGGCGTCCGCTATACAATCATCGATACGGATTCCGAACTTGATTTAAATTCGCTCCAAACAGCAAATACAATCAAAGCTCGCAAGGTTTATTGATGCTATTACCTAAACGACAAAAAACAGGCTCCGCGCCTGTTTTTTTGTTGTCTTTTATCATTTCTCATATTTTGGCACAATATACTTATCGTGTTTCATAACGACACAATACAACACTTTTCGTGCTTTTACACTATCATATATTGCCATGTTTTAGCCGTTTTGGGCGGTTTTGCGCGATTTTGCGCGATTTTGCAATACGTATCGTGTATTTATGTTTTTTCAATAACTCTTGCTATGTGTCGCAAAGTCGAGTTCATAGACGTTGAAAAACAATTGTTTTCAATCACTATTTCACACGGCTTTTCTTTTATGATTGCACTCAAAATATTATACTCTTCCGTATCGAACAGATTGACCACTTCCACAAAGCGTCTTTCCGTCAGGTTTTTGAGGCGGTTGCGCTCGACAGCGATTTGATTCTTTCCGCCGTCCGTTCCCGCAATAAAAGAGGCTATATCGAATATGTCCGTATCGCCGCTGCTGCCATCAAGCAATCTCGACGCAACGTCGGCAACCTCACTCCACGCCTCTTTGAGCGAACGCAATCGGAAATTAAAAAGTCCGTCTACGTTGTAGTCAAGCGAGTTCGACAGTGTTTTTGCGATTATTCCGCTTTCAAATTCTCTGTCGAAGTTTACGATAGAACTCAAAAGCGCGCACTTTGCGTGATTGAGTTGACGAAACGGCAACCGCTCCAGAAAATATCGAAGTTTTAAAAATGACAAAAACACAACGTCCAGAATGTCGTATACTTTGCTCTCCACCTCATCCGCACGCTCGCATGAGCTTGCCAGATAAATCCACATCCTGTCCTCCGACTCTTCTATCGCGTAGGACACGTCTTTTGTGCATTGAAGTTTGTCAAGTATATATCCGATTTCCTTATCATACCCCTTGTCGATACTTATCAAGTTTGACCACATAAACACCTCGTGAATATTGTATGCAAAGAGATTATAAAAATAAGCGGAAAAATATATTTGAATTTTCGACGAAAACAGCGCGCCTTGTCGCCGCCCTTAACTCGGCATAAAAAAAGCGCATTGACAAGGCACAGTTGAACAAAAAGAAATAACACTCCGACAGAGTAACAATAACACATCAAAAAAAATAATGCGTGTCATAACAAACGTTTACCAAGGCAAAAAATACACGCCGTTTTATCATTCTTAATGGAAGCATGAAAAAACGCGCCGCTTTGGCGCGCTTTAGTCGTTTTTATTTGGTTTATTTATTCTTGATTTTCACAAGCGTTGCAACGCCGGTTACGGTATTGACCTCGATAACCACTTTTACTTCGCTATCGTCGGGATACAAATCGTCGTTGCGTTCAAACGTGAAGTAATAAGAATAATAACTCTTCTTTATATCATGTGCGACGTAGTTGAACTCTTTGTCAACGTCGTCCACCTCATATGTCGATGAGTCTGTAGGCATAACGCTCGTCGGCATAACGTCTTTCAGTTTTTCCCAAGCAAACGCCTCACACTCGTATTTACTGTATATCATAGATTGTTTTGCATACGTTGCCGCCGAGCCGAACACGCCGCCGAGAATCGCCGCAACCACCAAGAGCGTGCATATAAGCGATATTGCAGGAATCACCACATAACGCCATTTAAACTTTTTCTTTGCCTTTTTCACATCGTCGTCGGTTGCCTCTATGACGGGCGCAGACTGATATTTCTCGTCGTCAGCGACAAAAGCTTTGGCGATTTCGAGCTGCTTTTTGACGTACGCCTTTTCTTCTTCCGTCGCAACGCCGTCTTTATAATGGGCAAATGCCTCTTCAAAATTCATATATTACCCTCCAAAATTTCTTTAAGTTTCAATCTTGCGCGATAGAGCAAAATCTTGACGTTGTCTATGCTCATATCGAGAATAGACGCGATTTCCTTTACGGACATACCGTCAAAATAGAAAAGCCGCACGATTTCACGATAGTTGTCTTTAAGCAGAGATATCGCCTTGTATAGCGCACGGTATTCTTCCTTTTGGATCACGGAGTCTATCAAGTCGTTTTCATCCGCAACGTCAGTCTCTATTGCGCCCACTCGCTTGTTCTTGCGCAGATAATCGAAGTAGCAATTTCTGCACACCTTGAACAGCCAAAATTTGAAACCGTCTTTTTCCTCGTCTATTGAGCGGAACGCACGCATAAACGACTCTTGCACTATATCTTCCGAAAGCGAGCGATTGTGGCAAAAGGAATAGACGTACAGCAAAGCCTCATTATAATGCTTTTTAATGAGTCTATCGAGCGTCTCGTTCTTCATTCAATCCTCCTTTCACTAAATACACGTACGAATTTGCGTTAGGTTACGGTATTCGTGCAATTATATCCTTTGTACGATATTTCCTCGTTTTGACGATATTGCGGTTTTAACCGCAGTATCTATTATTATAAACTATCGTTTTTTGCAATTAGTGCCAAATTCCGACGTCGCTCGCAAAGCGTTTTTTCTACGCATTTATCTTTTCGGCGTTTGCTCCGACAAATTGCTTGGGAGTCATTCCGTATTCTTTTACAAATGCGCTTATATAGTGCGTTTGCGAACAGAAGCCAAAATAGTACGCCACGTCTTTGTACGGGACGTCGTCGAGAAGCAACTCCTTAGACGCTTTGAGTTTTTGCGAAAGCACGTACCTCTTCACACTCACTCCGACGTACGCTTTGAACTGCTTGGACAAATAGTCCTCGCTTACACTACACTCTCTTGCTATGTCTTCGCACACGAGTTTGTCGTGCAAATGCGCGTCGATTATCCTTATCGCTTTTCGTATATACGGCGGATATTCCAGTCTGTTTTTATGCTCTTTGACGAGCGAAGTAAGTTCCACCGCCTTGCCGATAAGAAATTCCAATATATCGTCGGCATCGTCCATTTTGTCCACGCTTTGGATATACTTATCCGACAAATTATACGCCTCGCTTTCCATAAGCCCGCCCTCGACGGCGTAACGCGTGGCAAGCGTAATACAACTCACTGCCAAATACTTCACTTGACGCAAGTTGTCGTTGCTCATTCTTCCCACGACGAGCGACTCTTGCATAAAACTTGCCATATTGCTTTGAAGCCCTTGCAAATCGCCGTTTTTCACGCACGTATAAAACGCCACTTCTCGACTATACGGAGTGTGGGCAACGCCACTCTCTCGTTGCTGAAATTGCGGATCGAATACGCCTTTGGGAAGAAATTCCACATTCAATTTTCCGTCTTGTACGATGCTCATAGGATAATAATAACACTCTTTTTGAATTTTACAACGGTTTTTTGATATTTTGTTCGTATTTATGATATAATTCAAATCTTTTATAAAATAAAATATCAATATAATGAGGTGAATGATGGGCAAAGAAAAAGTCGAATGGCAACGTATGATAAACGGCAAGTTGTACAACTCGTCGAGCAAGGACATATTTTGGCAACACGCAAGAGGGCTGCATCTCACCCAGAAACTCAACAAATGCCCCGTGTGGAACGCACCAAGGCAAAAACGACTCGTCAACAAACTTATCCCCTCCTCCAAGGGTAAATCCGTTTGGATTTTCACGCCTTTCTATTGCGAATACGGCGTAAATATTCACCTCGGCAACGATGTGTTTTTCAACTACGAATGCACTCTTTTGGACATCTCTCCCATCACATTGGAGGACGGAGTATGGCTGGGCGCAAACGTTACGATCGCCACGCCGTGCCACCCTCTCATTGCGGAAGAACGTATAAACACCACATATCCCGACGGATATCACGACCTCGAATTTTCAAAACCCGTAACCATAAAAAAGAACGCATGGATAGCCTCGAACGTGATTATTTGCGGCGGCGTAACCATAGGCGAAGGCTCGGTAATCGGCGCGGGAAGCGTGGTTACGCGCGACATCCCGGCAGGCTGCATCGCGGTAGGAAATCCTTGCCGTGTTTTGCGTCAAATAGACGAGGACGACCGAATAAACGTTTGGGATACGTACGCGAAAGGCGAAATGCCCATGTCCGCTCGCGACAGAGCAAAACTCAACAAATGACAAAAACACGCTTTTATCAATCGTTTTTGCACAAATAAAACAGTTGTTTTGTCAAATTGATTGAAATGCATATGCGCACGCATAGACTAAATAACGACAGCGGATATACCCACAAAAGCATATCGCAAACGATAAAAATCTATGCTTGAAAGCGTGGCGCGCGCGTGATATAATGGCATATAAGAGTTATTGTTGCTCTATTTATTGATATAAGGGCTTTCTCTATATATAAACTCAAATATAAATACTCGGAGGAAATTATGAACGAGAAGGATTATAAGGATATTCTTGCCAAGCTTACGCTGGAAGAGAAAGTGCAAATGCTTTCAGGCTCTACGACGTGGCTTACGCAACCTATCAAAAGAGATGACATTGACATCCCTGCCGTGCGTACAAGCGACGGTCCAAACGGTATGCGCCGTGAAAAAATGTCGGGCGGCGTAAACATCATGCAAACGCCCGAGCCTGCAACTTGCTTCCCCGGCGCCGTTACGTCGGCATCCAGCTGGGACGTTGAACTTGAACAAGAAGTCGGCGCGGCAATCGCTGTCGAAGCGCAATCTTTGGGCGTTTCCACCGTTCTCGGCCCCGGCGTAAACATCAAACGTAGCCCACTTTGCGGAAGAAACTTCGAGTATTTCTCGGAAGATCCATTTCTTGCAGGACGTATCGGTGCGGCGTGGGTGCACGGCGTGCAAAGCAAAAACGTCGGAACGTCCCTCAAGCACTACCTTGCAAACAACCAAGAATACATAAGAATGACCATCAACTCCGTGGTTGACGAGCGTACTTTGCGTGAGATTTATATGCCTGCATTCGAGCATATCGTCAAGACGGAACAACCCACCACGGTTATGTGCTCCTACAACCGTCTGAACGGCACTTATCTGAGCGATTACAAGCGCTTTCTCACCGACGTATTGCGCGACGAATGGGGATTTAAAGGCATTGTGGTAAGCGACTGGGGCGCCGTCAACTACCGCCCCGCAGGCATTAAGGCAGGCATGGATCTCGAAATGCCCGGCAACAAAGGCATGAGCGATCCGAGCGTATATAAAGCGCTCGAGAACGGCACTCTCACTGTTGAGGACATAGACAAAGTGGTGCTTCGCCTCATCAGATTTGCATACGAAAACACCGTGCGCGAAGTCAAGGGCGTTAAGTTCGACGTCGAAGAACACAACGCAATCGCAAGACGTGCGGCAGAAGGCGGCGCGGTCCTCCTCAAAAACGACGGCGCACTTCCCTTGAATACAAATCAAAATATCGCCGTTATCGGCAAACTTGCAAAGAAACTCCGCTATCAAGGCGGTGGCTCGAGCCACATTCTCCCCACCAAAATCACGTCGTTTACGGATGCTTTGGATAAGGTAGGTCAAAAGTACGCATACGCCGACGGATACACTCTCAAAGGCGAAGGCTACAAAAAGAGCCTTATAAAACAAGCGGTCAAGACGGCAAAAGGCAAAGACGCTGTTCTCTTGTTTATCGGTCTTACGGACGCATTCGAGTCCGAAGGCTACGACCGCAGCCATATCAAGATGCCGTCTTCGCACGTTACCCTCATCAACGAGATTTTGAAAGTCAACAAAAACGTTATCGTCGTGCTTTCTTGCGGCTCACCCGTTGAAATCGGCGATTGGGATAAGAAGGTCAAAGGCATACTCAACCTCTATCTCGGCGGTCAAGCAGGCGGCGAGGCGGCATACAACCTCATCTACGGCAAAGTTAATCCCTCGGGCAAACTTGCAGAAACCTTCCCCGTCAACGAAAACGATTATATCGGCGCAAAATACTTCCGTATGGGTCCGCGCACGGTTGAATATCGCGAAAGCATTTACGTGGGATACCGCTATTACGACGCGGCGAAAAAAGCCGTCAAATATCCGTTCGGCTACGGCTTGAGCTACACCACGTTTGAATACTCCCACCTCAGATTGAGTGCGGACAGCATCAATGAAGGCGATGACTTCACCGTAACGTTCAAAGTCAAGAACACCGGCAAAGTCGCAGGCGCAGAAGTCGCGCAATTGTACGTTGCGGACGTTGAAAGCACGCTCTATCGCCCCGAAAAGGAACTCAAAGGATTCAAAAAAGTATTCTTGCAACCGGGTGAAGAAAAAGAAGTGAGCATCTCTCTCGATTCTCGTGCGTTTGCATACTACAACGTATCGATTAACGATTGGCATGTCGAAAGCGGCGATTTCCGCATCCTCGTGGGCGCAAGCAGCCGCGATATCAAATTGGAAGGCACGGTGAACGTAACTTCCAAGAATCCCGACGCACCTATCCCCGATTATAAAGCGGTCGCTCCTTGCTACTACGATATCGCAAACGCAAAAGATATCCCAATCGAGCAATTCGAGGCACTTTACGGCGCAAAAATGATTGAAAACAAACCGTTTGTCAAAGGCGAATTGACCGCAAACAACACAATCGGTCAATGCAGAATTTCAAGATTCGGCAAGTTTATGTACAACGTCGCAGTCGGCGCAGTCAATCTTGTCGCACTCTCCTCTGAAAACCCCGAAATGCTCACTAACTCCGTCAAGGATATGCCCTATCGCACGATAGCCGCATGGTCAATGGGTATCATCAATCAACGCGCCCTCGACGGTCTTGTAGACATGCTCAACGGCAGAAAAGGCGGTTTCCGCAGATTTATCAAAGGACTCGGAAAAGAAAAAAAGAAAAAGAAATAACATAATTGCGTCATAGCAATAAAAAAGCACTTGCAAATCGCAAGTGCTTTTTTATTTTATAAACATAATCCGACAATAAATACAGTTGCAATGTGTTTTTGTCGTAACTCCTCTAAATGCAACTTCCCCTTCCTCATGTGTTTGGACTTCGGCGTTTGCGCACCGCAATCCGCCTCGTTC
>SAMEA104315437__coassemble_616_pt1 | contig 15701 bp, 10 predicted proteins | sample SAMEA104315437__metabat2_low_PE_024 | metagenome-assembled genome bin SAMEA104315437 (sample SAMEA104315437) | gut metagenome | biome: Monkey gut; feature: monkey-associated habitat; material: faeces | place: China | collected 2013 | reverse complement strand
CGCTTTTCAAATTTGCCAACGTGCAGTATTCGCCGACATTGTCCGATACGCTTGAATTTGCAAAGCCGTTTAAATATGCAAATCACAGATTTTCTCGTTTTAACGCCGCAAACGACGGTGCAGTGAACGACTCAAGCAGAAATTATATCGACGAAAGAGTATACGAGTATCTCAATTCCCTCATCGAAAACGCATACGAAACTTGCGACAGCATAGATTCTCTTATCGAAAAATTGTACGACGCATGTCAGGCAAGCAAGTTTTTTGAAACGCAAGAAGCGCAATTCAGCTATATAAGGGAATTGGCGTACGACGTTACGCCGTCCGTCGTCCACGTTGCGAGATTGCTGTTTGCTTTGCAAAACAAAGACGAAAATGTTTGCGCCGAATGCATACCCGACATCGTTAAAGACGACTCAAACGAGCTTGTGGGCTGTCAGTCGCTTATAGATTCAAACGATAAAGACGTGTTTTTGCACGTAAGATACGGGTGCGGAATTACCAGTTTGCTCAAAACGTGGTTTAAACAAGACGGCGCAAGTCTATATATCGATTTGGGCAATTTGGCATACAAGGGAAAAGACGCGATAAAGAATTATATCGGCGGTCGCAGTTCTTACGCATACAGACTCAGTTTTTTAGACTTGTTCAATTACAGCGCGTTCAAAAACAAAATCACGCTTTTGATTGACAATCTCGACGCGTTGTCGCAATCCGACAGACAAAGAGTGATTAGCGAACTGAACGATTTGAAGGGCGTATTCAGAATAGTTTTGCCTTCAACGAACGTGAACGCCGACGGGAAACTATCTTTGACGGCGGATTTCGACAGCTTTTCCGATTATGAAAAATATTCCGTTCTTCCGCTGAAGAAAAAGCATATTGTCGCATACGTGGCTTATAAGCTCGAAGAAAAGGGCATAAATCCCGACAGCATACTCTCGCAATTTGCCGAACTTGACGATAACGACAAATTCTTTGAGATATTTGACAATTTCACAAAAATCAATCTGTTGCTCGACTCCATAGGCGACGGACGCAATTTTTCCATATATGACGTAAAAGAGGAATTTGATTCCAAAATCACCGTTTATAAGAAATTGTTTGAAAGCGACAGCGTATATTCCATTCCCAAAAAGATAGCGTTGATGTTTAAGGACAATGTCGTAAACATAGAGGACGTTATACTGAAATTGGTTTGGAACGAAATCGACAACCTCAAAAAGACCTCATACACTTTGCGCGGAATAGACAAAGAGATTCCCGTTGACGACAATTCGCTGAGATTTAGAGATTTCTATCCGATGCTGAACAAAATCACGGGCAAATACTACTTCTTGAACGACGACGTAAGAAGCTATTTCTCAGCGTCGTACGTGTATGAAAAAATATCGCAACGTCGCTCGGACAAGGAATATATCCAAAACATATTGAAACCGCTTGAAAACGATTATCACGTGTTCAAATATCTCAAAGAGTTCGATTTGTTGTCTATTGTCGATTTGGACGATATGCTTGGCGACAAGGAATACGAGTCCACGGCTTTGATATTGTATAAAATACTGCAATATTACGGCTCCGGCCCTATTAAGACGGAGTTTTTGAGCAAAGCACGGTTTGAAAAACTGCCCGACAAATTTTTCTTCGGCGCGGAGAACGTGAGAAAAATCAGCGTTCCGCCGTGCGTAAAAGAGGTGGGCAGAGCGGTGTTCGCAAACAACGTCGAGCTTGAAGAAATAGACTTTGATCCTCGCACAAGAAACGCCGTCAAAGCAAGCGAGCTTACTATAAAACCGTGGGCAATAATAAATTGTCCGAAATTGAAACAAATAAAGCTCGGCGACAATTATCTCAAATACAATCATCCTCTTGCAAGCCGCTGTTACGGCTTAAAAAAGATTGTCGTATCTGCGCAGAATCCATCCTTTTCCACCTTGTACAACGGCGCAATGCTCGTGTCAAAGGACAACAAGCATTTGTATTTCGCAACAAACGCGTTGGAGGGCGAAGTGAAAATCCCCGATTGCATCGAGGTTTTGGAAACCAATTCCTTGTCATATTTGAAAAACGTTGAGAAATACGTTATTCCGAAGAGCGTAAAGCAGTCCGATACCAACTTTTCAGACTTTTGCGACAACCTCACGTTCTTATCCGTTGAAGAAGGAAACGACGTTTTCTATTCGGACGAAAACGGTTATATGTATTGCGACGCCAATAATGGCAAGACGCTTTTCAGAGTTCCTAGCGGAGTGAAAAACGACGTGATTATACCCGATGACGTTACGACTATAGGCAGCGATTCGATTTCGTGTTGTATGTTTACGCCTCGAGTAGTCGTTCCGTCTAGTGTGAAATACATAGAAAATTATGCGTTTGCCGATACGTATTCGCTCAAGAAACTCGAATTCGAGGACATAGAGGGCGTGGAAGAGATAGAGAATTATATTTTCTTGTCAACCAACGAGGACTTAAAAATCTATGCTCCCGAACCGATGTCGTTGAAGAAATTTAACGAAACTTATTGCCGTCATTTGAGCAAAGACAAGGTCAGAGGCAGAATGACAAGACGAATTACTTTTGCCGATTTTGAAAAACGCGGTATAGAAGTAATAAGAGAAAACGACCTCGATCGCGACTTTGACAATATCGTAGTTGCGCGCGACATCACGCTTTTCAACAAGGCGCAGTACGAGCCGAACGATTTGAATATTATGATTGTCGGTATGACCGAATACAACGCGATTATGGCAAAAAACCCTGTGAGCGCAAACGAATACGTGAACGACCTTATAAAGAAGAATCATATAAAAGCAGTGCTGTTTTCCCGTGATTTGCCGCTGCTTGCGCAATTCGAGGGCGACGCGAACAATGACGTTGCGGTGATGAGAACAAGTAAATCGTCAACCGGCGCAACGAGAATTATATCCGACATAATCAAGGAAATCGGAGGTTGATATGGAAATCATTTACGGAAGAGAAAATCTCGACGAGGTGCTTAGAATCGTCAATTCGGCATTTTGCCCCGTGCGAGAGGACGGATTCGATTTCAGATACATTATGCCAAAGGCATACGGTGAACATTGCAATCTGCTGCAATATCATTATGTCGTGAAAGACAACGGAAAAAGCGTTGCCGCGGCAGGGAATATTCCTAACGTCATAAAGACAAACGGCGGCGAATACAAGTTCTCGTTTTTGGGAAGCGTCGCAACGTTGCCCGATTGCCAAGGAAAGGGTTACATGCGCGCGCTTATGAATCGCGTGGAAAGCGACGACTTGCAAAACGATATCGTTTTTTCCTTGCTTACGGGAGCTAGAGAAAGGTATAGCCGCTATGGTTACACCAAGTGCTTTTCAAACTTGAATTATACTTTCGACGAATATTTTTTGACGCACGCGAAAGCCGATGAGAGCATAGCGGTATCGCCGCTTTGCGAGGATGATTTGAACGGCGCATTCGAGATATACAGCGCCGTTTTGCCGCTTGTTTTCCGTGAAAAGAGCAATTTTGTTCCCAGTCTTGAATTTTCGACGTCGAAGGTGCGCGCTATTCGCAAAAACGGCATTCTAATAGGGTATTATTGCTTTACGACAAGAAAGAATCTCGGCGTTGGCGAACTTGCGATCATAGATACTTCCGACTTGAAAGCCGTTCTTAAAGAGATAGGCGGTTTTGAAAACGTAAAGAGTTTTAACGTAAGCGTAAATCCGCTTGATGTACGCATGGCAAGCGCGCTTGATAGACTTTGCGAGAGTGCCGCGTTAAGCGACGGTTTGCATATCAAAGTTTACGATATGGCGCGGTTTTTGAAGATGCTTTGCGAGTTGAACGTCGAAAAGGGTATAAAGATTGTCAACGATACAGAAGAAACGGTCGCAATAGGGGATAAGTCATATTCGATTTGCATATGCAGAGGACAGGTCGACGTGAAAGAAACTACCTGCGCAACTGAAAACGCGCTGTCGGTATCCTCTTTCTTGCGTAGCGCCGTAAACGGCATTGACAGAACTTTTGACAGTAGCGCAATATTCCCGTTGGCATTCGGAATTAACGCCCCCGACGAATTTTGAAAACGATAAAAAATTTAACAGCCTGTGCCGAATTGGCACAGGCTGTTTTTGATATTGGGGTGATTTTTGATTACATTCGGCGCAAGACTCTCAATGCTCGAATTGCGAATTATAAAGATTCGCGTAGAAACCGCCTTTGGAGAGAAGCTCGTCGTGCGTGCCTTTTTCTATGACGTTGCCTTTGTTCATGACAAGAATCAAATCCGCATTTTTGATTGTGGAAAGGCGGTGTGCGACGATGAATGAAGTTTTGTTTTTCATAAGCACTTCGAAGGCTTGTTGGATTTTGATTTCCGTGCGAGTGTCGATTGACGAGGTTGCCTCGTCCAAAATGAGCATCGGGGGATGAGTGAGCATGACGCGCGCGATGCAGAGCAATTGCTTTTGTCCTTGCGAGATGTTGCCGCCGTCGTCGCCCAGCACTGTGTCGTAGCCGTTTTCAAGGCGCATAATGAAGTTGTGGATATGCGCGGATTTTGCGGCTTGCACAATTTCCTCGTCGGTTGCGTCGGGATTGCCATAGGCAATGTTTTCGCGCACGGTGCCTTTTTTGAGCCACGTATCTTGCAAAACCATACCGTAGTTGAGGCGAAGGGATTTTCTCGTAACCTCGGTTATATCCTTGCCTTCCACGCAGATTTTGCCGCTATCGGCGTCGTAAAAGCGCATAAGAAGGTTGATGAGCGTCGTTTTTCCGCAACCCGTAGGACCGACGATTGCGATGCGTTGACCGCTCTTGACGTTGAGAGAGAAGCCTTGAATGAGTGGAACTTCCTTGACGTATGAGAAGTAAACGTCATCGATTGAGATGTTGCCTTTTACGTCGGTAAGATCCTCAAAGCCTGCGTCCGAGGATTGATTGGGAGCTTCGAGAAGGTCGAAAACTCTGTTTGCCGCAGCGGTTGCCGTTTGAAGTTCGGTTACAACGCCCGTGATTTCGTTGAAAGGCTTGGTGTATTGGTTTGCGTATGAAAGCACGCACGAGAGTGCGCCTACGCTGAATGCGCTCATACCGAGCACCTCGTTGCCGTTGATGACGAGATACGCGCCCAAAACGCATACCGCAACGTACACCACGCTGTTGACAAATCTTGTGCAGGGATTGACCAATGAGGAGTAGAAAGCGGCATTCTGACCGCATATTTTCAAGTCGTCGTTGATTACGCCGAATCTGCTTTCCGCACGTTTTTCATAGCCGAAAAGTTTGATGACGCGTTGGTTGGAAAGCATCTCTGTAACAAGTCCCGTCATTTTGCCGCGTTTTTTTGCTTGAAGCGCGAACATATTGTGGCAACCGCGCGCGATAAAGTATGCGACGAACAGCGACAATGGAGTGAGCAGCACGACGATAAGCGCAATCAGCCAGTTGTACCAAATCATAAACGCAAGCGTGCCGACGATTGTAACTATGCCGCTGAAAAGTTGCGAGAAACCTTGAATAAGACCGTCGGATATCTGGTCTATATCGTTGCCAACGCGCGACATCAAATCGCCGTGAGAGTTGCTGTCTATATATGAGAGCGGAACGTCGTTGAGTTTTGCGTACGCTTTGCGGCGCAGGTCGCGGATAGTGCGGAAGGAGGCAAAGTTGATGCATAAATTGCTGAGGTATTGGAACAGAAACGCCGCAGCGATAAGTCCGCCGAGTATGCCTGCGTTTTTGAGGATAACCCCGAAATCGACGTTGTCTTTGCCTATGATGTAGTCAACCGTATTGCCGATAACGACAGGCGCAAGCAACGTTGCGGCAATTTGAATCACCGAGAAAACTAGCGCTCCGACGATATAGAGAAGATAAGGACGCGCGAATTTGAGCAATTTTTTGATTGCGCCCGTTTCCATTTCTCTGTTCTGAGATTTTGCGGAGGTTTTTTTCATTCGATTTCGTCCTCCTTGTTTTGAGATAGGCAAATTTCGCGATACACGGGGCAGTCGTTTATCAATTGCTCGTGCTTGCCAAGACCTACGACCTTGCCGTCGTCAAGCACTATAATTACGTCGCAATACTTGAGACTTGTCGCTCTTTGCGATACCGTAACGGTGGTTAAACCTCTTTCATCGCGCAATTCGCCGAGAGCTTTGCGAAGTCTTGCGTCCGTTGCGAAGTCGAGCGCGCTGGAGCTGTCGTCAAGCACCAAAATTTCGGGGGACGATACAAGCGCGCGAGCGATTGTAAGACGTTGCCTTTGACCGCCCGACAAATTCTTGCCGCCTTGCGCGACATACTCGTCAAGTCCGTCTTTTTTGGCATATACGAATTCCGCCGATTGCGAGATTTGAAGCGCTTTGTCGATTTCCTCGTCAGTTGCGTCGGCTTTGCCCCATTGCAGGTTTTCACGCACGGTGCCTTCAAAAAGCACAGCCTTTTGCGGAGCCACGCCAAAGAGGGAATATAGTTGCGAATTTGTGTAATTCTTGACGTTTTTGCCAAACACTTTCACTTCGCCCTCGGTTGCGTCGTAAAGTCTTGTCATAAGGCTTACGAGCGTCGTTTTGCCGCTGCCCGTGCCGCCGAGGATACCCACGCTTTGACCTCGCTCGATTGTAACGTTGACGTTTTCGAGAGAGGGAGATGGGCTTGATGCGTAAGTGAACGTTACGTCTTTAAGCTCGATTGCGGGGGCGTTCATGTCGGGTGTTGCGCCTTCGCCCTCTTGCATAGAGGACGTAACGGCAAATACTTCATTGATTCTCGCCGCGGAGGCAGACGCTTTGGTGAACGTTACCAGCAAGTTGGCAAAAACGATGAGCGCATTGAGGATTTGCGTCATATAGTTGACAAGCGCAATGATTTCGCCTTGCGAAAGGTTGCCGTAATACACGGTTTTTCCGCCGAAATAGAGAATGGCTATGATTGCGAGATTGAGCACGGCATATGTGAGAGGATTGAGAAGTGCGGAGAGCGCACCCACCTTTATTGAAGCGGACGAAAGCTTTTCGGACGCTTTGTCGAAGCCTGCTTTTTCTCTTTCTTCGGCGTCGAACGCACGGATGACTCTTGCGCCGGATAAGTTCTCTTTTGTTAGGCGCGTTACATCGTCGAGTTTGGCTTGAACGCCTTTATATTTCGGCATTGTCAAGGCGAGGATGAGCGCCAAAAGCCCTGCGATTACAAGCGAGGCGGCAACGAAGATAAGCGAGAGTTTGAGGTCGATTATCATTGCCATAACGATTGCGCCCACGGCAATAAACGGCGCGCGCAAAACAAGGCGGATGAACATAAGCACCGCTTGTTGAGTCTGGTTGACGTCGCTCGTCATTCTCGTAATGAGAGAAGTGGTGGAGAACTTGTCGAGTTCGGCGTAAGTGAATGTGTTGATGTGAGCGTAAAGGTCGCGACGGAGATTCGTGCCGAAACCCATAGACGCTCTCGACGCAAAGAATTGCGCCGTGAGTGCAAAACCGAGTCCGAATACGCCGAGCGCAAGGATAATCAATCCGCCGTAAATCAAGCCGGAATAATCGCCGTTTTGTCCGCGTGGAATTGCGGTGTCGATTATCCAAGCCACGATGACGGGCACGATAAGTTCAAAGACCGCCTCCACTAGTTTGAAGAAGGGGCCTATTATCGTCTTTGCCCAATAGCCTTTGAGATATTTGAGAAGTTTTGTCATTGTTATTCCACTATAAATTATTTTCAAATAGTTATTTTATCATATCATCGCGCGATAGTAAACTTTTTATGCGACAGATTTTGACTATGCCTCAAAATCGGCGCATAATATGGCAAAATCAGCGAGGAAAGTATACAAATATCCGTACACTATTGACTTTTTGTTTTTAGATAATTATAATATTTATATTAAATAGTTAAATGGAGAAATATATGAGTTGCATTTGGCACGACATCGATGAAAGTAGAATTACCACCACAGACTTTTTGGCAGTTATAGAAATATCCAAGGGGAGCAAAAATAAATACGAACTTGACAAGGCGTCCGGCGCTTTGATTTTGGACAGAGTGCTTTATACGTCTACGCACTATCCCGCAAACTACGGTTTCATTCCGCGTACTTACAGTGAGGACAACGACCCGCTCGACGTGCTCGTTCTTTGCTCGGAGCCTATCGTCCCGATGGCAATGGTGAGATGCTATCCCATCGGTGTAATGATGATGCAAGACAGCGGCGAGATGGACTACAAGATCATCGCGATTCCCTTCAAAGACCCTACGTGGAATATATACAAGGAAATCGAAGATTTGCCCTCGCACATTATGGAAGAAATGTCGCACTTCTTCAGAGTGTACAAACAACTCGAAGGCAAGCAAACGACGGTGTTCCAAGTGAAGAACAGAGAATTTGCCGAACTTATTATCAAGGATAATATGGAAGCGTACAAGAAGAAATTTAATATCAAATAACGCTTTGGCGAAAATTAATAATTAATAATTATTAATTAATAATTGTGGAATATTCCACAACTTGCCGCAGGCAAATATCACTTGTGCGTAGCACAAATATCACTTGCCGATAGGCAAATATAACTGCGCCTACGGCGCAATATCACTTTTGCGAGGTCGTAACCTCGCAAAAATAACGTCAAATCCAATTTTAGAGGAATATAACCAATGAAATACGATTGTATCGTAATAGGCGGCGGTATCGTCGGCACGGCAGTTCTTGACAGACTTGCAAGGCGCAACCTCAAAGTTCTGCTTATCGAAAAGTGCGACGACGTCGCCTCTTTTTCTACAAGAGCAAACAGCGGAATCGTTCATGCAGGTTATGACTGCGAGCCGAATACCCTCAAAGCAAAATTCAACGTGCGCGGAAACGAGCTTATGTGGCAAGACGCAAAAGAACTCGACGTGCTTCATCATAGATGCGCATCTATCGTCGTTGCTCGCCAAGACCAACTCGAAGGGCTTGAAATACTCAAAGAGAAAGCGGAGGCAAACGGCGTTCCCGTAGAAATATGGGATAGAGAAAAAACGGTTGCGCTCGAGCCCAACGTTGCGGACGATATAGAGTTTAGTCTTTATGCGCCAACGGCAGGCATCGTGTCGCCTTATCAACTTTGCATTGCGTATGCCGACAGAGCGGTGCTAAACGGCGCTGAAGTTTTGCTTGAATGCGAAAGCCAAGCAATCGAGAGAGTAAACGGCGAATACGTGGTAAAAACCAACAAAGGCGACTTTGCAGCAAAATATGTCGTTAACTGCGCAGGCGCACACGGAGCAGAGGTAAACGACCGGGCAGGCGCGGAGCATTACGATACGACATACAGAAGAGGCGATTATTTCGTGCTCGACAATACGGAAAGAAAGAATGTGCATACCGTTATATTCCAGCTTCCGAGCGCACTCGGCAAAGGCGTGCTTGTCGCACCGACGGCGGACGGAAACGTTATATACGGACCTACGGCTATAGACACGACGGACGATGACGATACCGCTTCCTCGCTCGATTCGCTGGATACGCTGAGAAAGAGCGTGCCTATTTCATACAAAACTCCCGCTTTCAATAAATGCATAAGAGTCTATTCGGGATTGCGCACCATTATAGGCCATGATTTTGTGGTAGGCGAATCCAAGGTAAAGGACAACTTCTTTATGGCAATCGGCATTTGCTCGCCCGGACTTACGTCGGCTCCTGCTATAGCGGAATATATAGACGAACTTATTGCCAATAAGTCGGGAGCGGCAATTAAAGAAAACTACGTAAGGGAAGTGGCAAAACACAACAGACTTACCGAACTCGACGAAAAGACGCTTAACGCGCTTATAGAGAAAGACGCAGCATGGGGCAGAATAGTGTGCCGCTGCGAAAAGGTTACGGAAGCGGAGATAGTAGATGCTATTCATTCGCCGGTTCCTGCCACTACGGTGGACGCTGTCAAACGTCGCACTCGCGCAGGTATGGGAAGATGTCAAGGCGGTTTCTGCGGACCGAGGGTTATGGAAATCATTGCAAGAGAACTCAATATGCCTCTCGACAAAGTCAGAAAGGGCGGCGGAGAGGATTCCAACATTGCGGTATGCAAAGTCAAGGAGGTGAAATAATGAACACGCTCAAATTTGACGTTGTTATCATTGGCGGCGGTCCTGCAGGTATGGCGGCGGCACTTGCGGCAAGAAAACAAGGCGCAAGCACGCTCATCCTCGAAAGAGACGTGCGATTGGGCGGTATTCTCAATCAATGTATTCACCAAGGTTTCGGACTTCATTACTTCGGAGAAGAAATGACGGGCCCGGAATATGCAAACCGCTTTAAAGAAATGGTGGAAAAAGAGGACATCACCGTTATGCTTGAAAGCATGGTGTTGTCGCTTGACGAAAACAAGGTTGTCAGCGTATTGTCGCCGACGGCAGGTTTTTGCAAGATACAGGCAGGCGCAATCGTTCTCGCAATGGGATGCAGAGAGCGCACCGCAGGCGCAATCGCGCTCCCGGGCACTCGACCTGCAGGCGTTTATACCGCAGGTATGGCGCAAAAGATTTGCAACCTTGACGGCTATCTCGTAGGTAAGGAAGTCGTGATTTTGGGCAGCGGCGATATCGGATTGATTATGGCGCGCCGCATGACGACCGAGGGCGCAAAAGTCAAACTCGTGCTCGAACTTATGCCGTATTCGAGCGGACTTAAACGTAACATCGTTCAATGCCTTGACGACTACAATATCCCCATCAAATACAGCCACACGATTACGAGAATCGTCGGCAAGCCTCGCATGACCGGGCTTTATTACGCTCCCGTGGGCGCGGACAGAAAGCCCGTGCTTGAAGAGGAACAATATATCGATTGCGACACGCTTTTGTTGTCTGTCGGGCTTATCCCGGAAAACGACCTTTTGAACGGCACGCACGTCGAGATGAGCAGAATCACCAACGGCGCAGTCGTGGACGAACACAGAATGACGTCTTGCGAGGGTATTTTCTCTTGCGGCAACGTGCTTCACGTGCATGACCTTGTAGACAACGTTTCGCACGAGGCGGAAATTGCGGGCGAATATGCAGCAAAATACGCGCTCGATCAAGCGGAAAAAGCAGAGGAACAATATAACGTAATTGCCAAAGACGGCGTGAGATACGCGCTTCCTCAAAAAGTCGGAAAAGGCGAGGGGAAGGTCCAAATCTTCTTCAGAGTCGGCGATGTGTATAAGAATTGCAAACTCGTTGCCCAATGCGGCGATAAACTGTTGCTCTCAAAGAAATGCATGGTGCTTGCCCCGGGTGAAATGGGCAATATCGTGCTTGACAAATCCATGATAGATTCGGACGTTGTAGTGAGGTTGGAAAAATGAATACGATTTGCATAAATTGCCCTATGGGCTGTCCGCTTACGATAGAGGAAAAGGACGGCGTCGTAACCGTTACGGGAAACACTTGCAAGAGAGGCGAGTTGTACGGCAAGGAAGAGTATACTCATCCAAGAAGGAATGTAACAACTCTCGTAAAGCTTCAAAGCGGCGGCGTAGCGTCTTGCAAGACGACTACCACCGTGCCAAAAGAAATGATATTCGACGTTGTGAAATTTATCGGCACGCTTACGTGCTCGGACGACGTGAAGATAGGCGACGTTGTTGCAAAAGACGTGCTCGGAACGGGTGCGGACGTCGTTATAACAGGCAGAAGATAAATTAAGGTCAAAAATCCAAATAAAACTTTTATATGTCGCAATCGAGCGTGTAAAATCTCGATTGCGATAAACATATACCAAAGAAAAGTGCAATGACGATTAAGGGGAAACGCATATTCAATTATAGACCGCTGTTGTTTTTCGCAGTGGCTTTGATATTCGGTATTCTTGTTGCGGAGGCGTTGTATTCGCAGTCCGTGTGGTGGTATCTCGCGCTTTTGATAGTTATTATCGGCGCAAATATCACTGTCGTTGCCATCAAAAAATCACGCAAATTTTGTTATATTTCCATTGCCGTTCTTGTCGGTTTCATTTCTATGACCGCAACCAACTTGCAGTATAATTCCGTAGCGGTCAAGACGTATTCGGGTACGTTCACGGCGCAGGTGTCAAGCGAGATTCTGTACCAAAACGGCAAAGCCACTTTTTACATCGACAACATTACGACGGACAGAGGCAAACTAGATTATTCTGCATGCGCTAGTTGCAGCGTGTATCCCGAGGATATCGATTTCACGGCAGGCGACTTCGTTACAATCAAAGGCACGATAAAATATCGCAATCACGAAAGATTCAGCACGTATTATTCCACGTATGTTTCGAGCGGCGTAAGATACAACGCGTCCGTATCTTCGGTAAGCAAATTGTCGGACGGAAAGCTCAAATTTCCGGATAATTTGCAGGTGAAAATCAAGAGGATTTTGTATGAAAACACCGACGATTACACAGCGTCCATATCGCAAGCTTTGGTGCTTGGCGACAAATTCGGTATTGACCGAGATTTGTACGACAATATAAAAGCGAGCGGTCTTGCGCACGTGCTTGCCGTCAGCGGACTTCACGTTTCGACGCTTGCGGCTGCGTTGTATTTTGTTCTCAAAAAGTTGAAAGTCAATCCCAAAATCAGTTTTGTCGTGGTGCTTGCGCTCACTTTTGCATACTCTATGCTGTGCTCGTTTACCGCGTCGTCGCTTCGTGCTGTCGTAATGAGCGGCGTGAGTATGTTTGCGTCCTCGTTCGGAAGGAAGAAGGACGATTTGTCCTCGCTGTCGCTGGCTGCAATACTCATATTGCTTTTCAGACCGTGCGCAATTACAGACATAGGATTTTTGCTGTCGTTTGCGTCCGTCGCAGGTATATTTATGTTCGCCAGACCGTTTGAGAGAACGGGCAACAAAATCTTGGAGAAGATTAGCCCGAAACGCCATATCGGCAAGAAATTTGCAAGCGTGTGCGCCATATCCTTTGCCACAAACCTTGCTTCTTATCCGTTTGTCGCGTATTTCTTCGGCGAAGTACCCGTGCTCTTCCTCTTGTCCAACTTTTTGATTTTGCCTTATATTATGGCGGTGTACGTTGCCATGCTTGCCCTCACCACGCTTTCCGTAATCACGGGTTGGGGCGGATTTGTTTGGATACTCAAATATTTGCTGCTGCCGTTCCGTCTTTACGTCGGCGCAATAGGATCTCTCAGTTTTGCTGCTGTAAATACAAGCCTCGGACTTATAGGACTCATAACCGCTGTGATTATGCTTTTGCTTGCGTCGAGATACGTGTTCCTCACCAAAATGCAGAGGGGCAGAGCATTGTCTTTGACTGCTACTTTTGGAATTGTCGTATGCATGATAGTTGCCGCTTTTGTATGATAATAGCGCGCAAATGTGCATAAACTAACCATTGAACGAGCCGAAATCGCCTCATAAATCGCCGTTTTTCGCTATTTTTGTCGCTTTGATTGCGCTCGCTGTCGAAAAAAACCAAAAATGTATTGCACTTGACCTATTTGTGTGTTAATATATTTTTGTTTATAATACTCTCATAAGGGGTGGAAGTATGATTGATAATCTTAAACTCGGTCCTCTCGACGGATTCAATGCGCTTATCGTGATCATTGTTTTGGTGATCGCGCTCATCGCGCTTGTTGCCGTTCTCGTCGTCAGCATCCTCAAAGCCATCAAAGAAAAGAACGACGAAAAAGAAGATAAAGCAGAAAACGAGTTTTATTCCGAATACGGCGTTTCGGGCGAAGAGTTGCGCCTCAATCAAAAACTTGCCAGATTGCGTGGCCAAGTCAAAGAGGCAATACGCGGCAAGAAGAGCAAGGACGTAGGGCCTGTTGCGGACGAGCCTGCACAAGAGCCTGTCAAAGAAGAGCAAGCGCCTGTGCAAGAAGAGCAACCTGTCGAGCAAGTCGCTGCGGACGAAGTTGTCGAACCCACACCCGAAAATGTGGAAGAACCCGTGGTCGAGCCCGCTCCTGTCGTTGAAGAAGTCAAGGAAGAGCCGATTCCCGAGCCCGTTCCCGAACCTCAACCTGTCGTTGAGCCGGAACCTGTGAAAGAACCGGAACCTGTCAAAGAAGAACCTGTGGTCGAGCCTACTCCGGAACCCGAAAAGGTGGAAGAACCCGTAAAGAAAGGCGTTGACAAACCTGCCACGAAGAAAGTCGTCAAGAAGAAACCAGACGATTGGTCAAAATACGACGGCACTTACGAGGGTTATTATTACGATCCTGAGGACGCTTGCTACTATGAAGGCACGCCGTCTGCTGCGCTTGCAAAGAAACTTGCTGCAAAAGAGGCAGAACTCGAGGCGCTCAACGCCAACAAGGATAGAAAGGTTGTCATCAAGAAGGTTGCTCCTCCGTTTGCGGCACTCAAAACGCCAAAGAACGTGCGTAAAGTTCCCGAAAAAGTCGCAGGCTTTGACGAATCCGTCATTTACGGCAAGTATGTCATCGAGCACGTCGATAAAGAGGACGGCACGCAAGAGTACTTCTACACACTCTACGACGCTAGCGGCAACAATATCTACGAAAGTTCCAACTACACAACCAAGGAGTATTGCGAAAGAGCAATCAACCGCTTCAAATCTCACGCAATTATCGGTACTTATACTATCGAAGCTGCGGATGGAAAGTTCTTCTTTGTTCTCAAACGCAAGACCTACGTGCATAAGGGCTCGCCGCAAAACACTTTCGAAGAGGCAAATGCTCATATGAGAGAAATCAAGAACTTTGCTCAAACGGATATTATTCGCGAGCAATAATCGAGATTAATAAAATAGTTTTTAAGGCGCAATGTATTTTGCGCCTTTACTATACAAAAACGTGAGGTATATATGGATTATTCCGCTATAAAATCAAATCTTGAAAGAAACGGTTTTTCAGTGTCGATATTCGACACTGTGCAAGAGGCAAACGATTATCTCAACGGCGAAATTGACGGCAAAAGCATAGGCTTTGGTGGCTCGGTTACGCTTGACGAAACGGGGATACTCAAACTGCTTGAAACGCACAACAAAGTGCTTTATAGATTTGACAATCCCGACGGCAAAACGCCGACGGAAGTTATGAAAGAATCGCTCACCGCCGACGTGTTTTTGACAAGCGCAAACGGCATTGCCGTAACAGGCGAGATTATCAATATCGACGGAAACTGCAACCGAGTGGCAGGGGAGTTGTACGGACACGAGAAAGTGTATATCATTGTCGGAAACAACAAGATTGCTCCCGACTTCGAGAGTGCGCTTTGGCGTGCAAGAAATATAGCCGCACCCAAGAACGCAAAGCGTTTGCACAAAAACACGCCTTGCGCAGTCAATGCCGACAGATGCTATAATTGCAACAGTTCCGAGCGCATTTGCAAAGGTCTTGTAGTGCTTTGGCGCAAACCCACCAATTGTCCGTACGAAGTGGTGATAATAAATCAATCGCTTGGCTATTGATTTATTGCGCCGAATGCTTATTCAAGGCGCACTTATTAATGGTATGTGCCTATTCGGAGTTTCGAGTCGCAAGGCGACGAGCGGTGGAGCGCCGAACTTGACGATTAGTACAAGTGAACCTTGTTGTTTTTATCGGTGAACGAGTGGCATAACAAGGGGACGATACATTTTTATGTGAGTGCCGTTGTCTCCCCCGCGAGCGACGGATAATATTGTAGAGAAATGTCTCTTTACGAGTGGTCGGGCGCGACGCGTTAAGCAACACATCGGGTGAATGTGTTGTAGCCAAAGCGAACGAGGCGGATTGCGGTGCGCAAACGCCGA
>SAMEA104315437__coassemble_594_pt1 | contig 16465 bp, 15 predicted proteins | sample SAMEA104315437__metabat2_low_PE_024 | metagenome-assembled genome bin SAMEA104315437 (sample SAMEA104315437) | gut metagenome | biome: Monkey gut; feature: monkey-associated habitat; material: faeces | place: China | collected 2013 | reverse complement strand
CAAAGAGTTCGGACTTGAAGATTATATCAAAATTTATCCGATAAAAGCGGACAAAGGCGACAATAAATTTACTCTTGCAAGCCTTACAAAAGCGGTGGAGTGGGCGACAAACAACGCCAAAGCGGACGTTGTCAATATGTCCCTCGGCTTTTTGCCGGCAGGCTACAACGACAACGGCAAATCGGCAAGAAACGCCTTTGAGTTGGCGATATCCAAAGCCAGCGAAACTTCCGTGGTCGTGGCGGCGGCAGGCAACAAGCGAACAAGTTCGGATATCAGGAATCAGGCGTTCTATCCTGCTTCTTTGCCAAACGTCATCTCTGTTGCCAACCAAGGCAACGACGGCAACCTCTATTCATCCTCGTTCTATCACGACACGACGGACATCTGCGCTCCGGGGCAAGAAATTTACACGTCCAAGGGGTATATCGGCGCAAGCGCATACGGCAACGCGACGGGTACAAGCCTTTCGGCGGCAAGCGTGAGCTTTGCAAGCGCGCTTTTGAAACTCCGCTGCAAAGTGCAATCGAGAGAAGTCGATTCGAGAACGATTGCAAGACTTGTCTGCAAGATGAATTATCCCAAGACCGTCAGCATAAGCGCAACTTCCACGGCTCCTGCGTACACATATCCTGCGCTCAATCTTACGACCGTTGTAAGCGCAAATCTCGATAACGTGGATCTCGGATATCTGCAGCCCTCGGAAATGACGCTTGTTCATAACGGCGAATTGGGCAGCGGCGATTACACCGATTTGATTTATATGCGTGCGGACGCAATAACCCCAGTCGATTTCGACGTGCAAATTGCGCCTCTCGGAGCGGTTGATCCCGCAATCGAAAACAGCGTCGAATGGGTTGTGCAAAAAATAAAAGACGCAGACGATACCACCGTGCTCGAAGAGCACTCTCTCGGCAGAGGCAAGAGCGCGACGTTTGTGGCGCAGGGCGGCGGCGATTATATCGTCAAGGCAAAGTTGCCATATTACAAGATTGAAACATCTCAACAAATCCACGTAGAATACGGAAAATATTACGTCGGTGAAGTGCGTGTTACGCTTGCAAACAGGGCAAGCGAGGACGTATCTAAGGCACCCTCGAGCGCAACGCTTTACACAACCGAAACAACGACATTTGCGCTTACGGGCGTAAAATATCTCGATCCGAACACCGAAACCAAGTGGTACGTCAACGGCGAATACGTTGCCACCGGCGCGACGTTCGATTTCACCCCTGAGAAAGCAGGCACGTATTATATTACGGCGCGTTTCGGCGACAATTCAATTGTGGATTTCCAATACAAATTCACCGCCACCGTCAAGCCGTTCATACTCCGTCCGCTTGATTTGTCAATGCTCATCGTAGGACTTACGATTGCGCTTGGGGCAATAATCACCGTAGTCGTGATAGTCTTAAAGAAGAGAAAGCCGATGCTTATCGACGAGCCCAAGAACGATACGGAAGAGTAAAAGCAATATCGACAATAGGCAACCGCAATTATGGTTAATATCTAAAACAACCAAATAGCACGAATAATTATATAAGCAAAAGACCGTCCAAAGCGACGGTCTTTTGCTTGATAAGGGGAAGTATTATGAGGAGCGAAAGCCAATGGTTTTCGTCTTTTGGGGGCTTGTTTTTTTGCGCAAAATCAAGTGTTTTTTGTGCAAAAATATGCTCTTTTCATGATTTTTTGCGCGATCTTTGATTGCTATAGGTTTATTCTTTTTGTTCTAATATCTATATGCTTTTTGCTTATATTGTTGCGTAAATAAAGTTTCAGTCCTTGCGCGGGAGAAACAGCACGTTTTTGGTGTGCACGTCGCAGTATGAAAAGGTGCGATTTTGTCCGTCGTCGGATTTGACCGTGAACACGGCAGGGAACACCGCCGTAACCTCGCCTTTGAGAAGAGTGGATTTGCCTCTTCCGGTATTGATTTTCATAAGCACGGGTATGCCCACGAGTTTTTGCACTCTTTCTTTTGCGCCGGTGATTGATTGTCCGATTTCTCTCATACAATGATTTTTGCCGATAATTTGAAATTTATTCGTCATATCGCAAGACTTTTCGGAATATGTTTTTGTGAAACGGAGGAGTATATGTTCAATTTTGAGAAAATAAGTGCAAGCAAGTTTTACACCGCGCCGTCCGTAGAGAGAGTGGTTGAGTTTTCGCCGCAGGACGTTGATATGAGCAACGTCGCAAAAGTGTTGTCGCTTGCGGTTGACGCAAAAAGCACGACAGTAGAGGCGCACGACGGATACGCGCAAGTGAGCGGACGAACCAATTTCCGACTTATCTACCTCGACAAAGAGGGCGTGGCGAGAGGCGTGGATTACAACGCCGATTTCGAAGTGCGAATTGACGGCGAATTTGCAGAGGGCGACAACGCCTGCTGCGACATATACGTTACCGAGGCGGACGTGGGCGCAACGGACAGGTTGAGCTTGACAGCCGTTCTCGACATAAGGGCGGGCGCAATTAAGCGCGACGAAATAGAGATGCTCACCTCATGCGAGAACTGCTATACGACGACCAAAGAGATTTACGTGCCGTCATTTATCGCCACCAAAACGTCGTCCGTACCATTTGACGACGAGGCTGACGTAGGCGGCGAAATAAGCGCGGTTCTCGGACTAAATACAACATGTATCGCAAAGCAATCCGTCGCAAACGACGGCGGCGCAAAAACCAAATTTCAAGTAGTCGCCAACGTAACTTACGTCGAAAGCGGCGAGATTAAGCAGCGCGCTTTCAATATTCCCATCGAGGACGAATTCAGCCTTGACGGCGTTATGCAATCGGACGCAATCAAAGTCGAGGCTTGTATCAAGAACGCAAAAGTCGTGCTTCAAGGCGTAACTGACGACAACGTTATAAGAGTAGAAGGCGAAGTCCAGATTAAGGTCAGCGCATTCAGATGCTCCAAAACCGAGATTGTAAGCGACTTGTTTATGCTCTCAAACGAAACGGAAATTGAGCGCAAAAGTGCAAATTATCAATGCTTTGACGGCTGCGGATACTTCGTTCAAGGCGTGAGCGGAACGGCAATGCTGGGCGACAACAAGCCCGCTGCGCTTCAAGTGTGCGCAATGCCGTATGCAAGGTGTTATACCACTCGTTCGTACGTTACGGAGGACAACCGTCTTGTCGTTGAGGGCGTTGTCAACACCGACATTATTTACACCGACGAAAACGGCTACAACGCCGTGCGTGCGGAGATCCCGTTTGCGGTGGCGGTAGGGAGCGAGATCCCGTTCTCCAAGGAAGTCAGAGTTCATTGCGACGTGCAAAGAATAGATGCAAGTATCGTAAGGGAAAGGGAATTCGACATTGTTATGGATATAGCGGTCAAAGCCTGCGGATATTCCCAATTGCAAGCGGACTATATCGCGGCGGTTACGGTGGGAGATGCAAGAGTTACCAACACGTCCGCATTGTCTGTCTACGTGGCGTCCGAGGGCGAGGAAATGCTGGATATATGCAAGGCGCTTTCCGCGATGCCCGACGACGTAAGAGCGCAAAATCCGACGCTTGAAACGCCGACAAAAGAGGGAGATAAAATTGTTTATTTCAGAGCGTTGAAATGACAAAGACAAGGAAAAAGCGTGCATTTGATGCACGCTTTTTCACATAGGGGGATAAAAGGTTTCGGGCAATGCCCGACAAAAGTGATTCCGATTATTTGCCGTCTTTGCGGCTTTGTTTTATTGAGAGAATGTACTCTATCGCGTCGTTTGCGGCTTTTTCTTTTGCCTTGTTGAAGATTTGAAGCGCGTCGTCGAGGGTTGATTGCACGGACGCAAAATCCTCTTTAATCTGCGCCTCGTCCTCTTCGGTGAGAGCCATCTCGTCTTTTGCGGATTGCGCTGAATTTTTGAGAGCGGCGATTGTCTTCTCTATGCTTGAATAATCGTCGTAATCCACGTTTTGAGGCTTGCATTGAGAAAGAATTTCATCTATGTCAAAGCCTGCAAGATTGAGCATAAGCGTCATTTGCGGCGACGCAATGGTTGCTTTGATTGAGAGTATTCGTTTGTCAACGTCGTCTGTTGAGAATTGCAAATCCTCATCGTCCTTGTCCGCATTCGCAAGATACTTGACGCAAATGCTTTCATATGCGTTTGCAATCTCCGCTTTTTGTTGCTCGCTTGCGTTGCGATAGAGTTTATCGACGTAGAACGCAAGGTTGTCTTTGGATATCTTCACGCTGTTTTTTGTGGGAGTTGCGTCGACAGCCTTTTTAAATTCGTCGGTCGATACGCCCAAGCAATCGGCAATTTCGGATATTTCGGATTGCGATACCGTATACGTCGGGTTTGCCAAAAAGCGTGCAAAACTCGTCTGATAGTAGGTGAGAGAAAGCAAGTATGCGTTTGCGGCTGTGTATTTGATTGCGCTCGAGGCCTTTTCAAGATTTGCCATTGCGTCGCTTAAGTTTGTGCGATATGCGGCGAGGGCGTCGGTTGCAAAATGTTTTACGTAGAGAGTGCCTTCCAGCGTTTGCACCGTGTTGTTATACACAAGTTTTGCCTTGTCCACCTGCTTTTTGTACCCGTCGCCGTACGTTGCGTCCGCAGCGTTTTGCAAAATAGAAGACAGCAAAATCAATTCTTCCGTGTTTTTGCCTGCCAAATCCGCATATGACAAAGACGGATTTACTTCTGCCGCGCGCTTGATAAGTTTGAACTCGCCGACGGACAAATCCTGAATACTCTTGTTTGAAGAGTATTGAGATTTGAGTTTTGCAAGTTCTGCGCCAAGCGACAAACCGATTTCGTTTTCAATCGACACGCTCAAAGCGTTGTCTTGCGCCTGTACGCCTTTTTTGAAAGCGTCAGATACCGATTTGAAAAGCGCGTTCTGCTTATTGTCCGACGATGATGCCACGCACACGTCAACAGTCGAGTTTTCCTCTTTGAGGTATCCGTATTCGACGGCAAGCGACGCAATGTTTTCTATTGCGACGTTCACCTTTGCGCCCACGATGCCGTCCTCTCTGAACAGCAGCACTCTTGCGTCCTCGTTCGCGCCCGTTGCGCTCATAACCTCGTCGTTTTGGTCTAGGATGAGTTCTATGGACGGGTTGACGTCAACACTGACGTATGACGTCGCTTTCGGGGTGAAGGAAATCGTGTTTTGAGGAATAGAATTGCACGCAATCATGCACACCGCGCAAAGCAGTGTGATTGCAAGGCACAAAGCCAACAAGATTATCGTTTTTTTGTAGCTACGCATATTCTTTCCTCGATTTTATATATAGATAATATACCCAAAACATAAAAACACAATAAAATCAACATTAAGATAATCAAAAGAATATCCAAATATCGATAATTTTTGCAAAGTCGGCGCAGGATATCGAGCAAATGCACGATAAGACGCAATCCTTGCCGCAATGTACAAAGAAAGTTGAGATATCTTGACTTGTGTGGTAAAATATAAATATGACCAAGCAAGAGTTGGACAGAGAAATGCTCAGATTGCAGCAAGGCGACGAAACCGCGTTTGAAAATATCTACAACGATACCAAGCGCGGGCTTTTCGCGTTCCTATTGTCCATGACTCGAGATTACCACCTTGCCGAGGACATGATGCAGACGGCATATATAAGGCTAAGAACGACCATATCTCAATATCGTGCGGGCTCCAACGCATACGCCTGGCTATACACAATCGCAAAGAACGTAACCATCAACGAAATCAATCGTCGCAAACGCGAAAGCGTTACCGACACGACAAACGACGACGGACGATTCGGAACGTACGATATGGAAGAGAGCGATTCGCCCGTAACGAGAGCGATGAACAAAGTGCTAAACGACGAGGAAAGACAGATTGTAACATTGCACGTCATATCGGGATTTAAGCACAGAGAGATTGCCGAAACGCTTGAGAAACCGCTCGGAACCGTGCTGTGGTCATACAACAACGCGCTTGCCAAAATAAAGAAAGAATTGCAAAAGGAGGGGGAAGATGAAAATTAAAGATATCAAAAACAATCTTAAAAACGAACACGAAGAAAAGTCCGTGCCCGACGTCTTTTCCCGAGCAAAGCAAGCTCCGATAAACAGACTTCTGACAGGCGAGGAGCCGTTGCATGCGTTTGACAAAACCACGGCGATACGTCTTTTGTGGATAGCGCTTGCGCTCCTTTTAGTGTGCGCGCTTGCATTTTCCGCTCTTGCGCTTATGCAAGACAACAAGCCGGCGCACACTCAAAGTTACGTAAGATTGAGCGTAGAACGCGGCGACGAAATTATAGTTTACGGCTTTGTCATAAGCGACGAAACGGTAACCGTTTGCATACTGGAACGCAACGGCGAAGACACGCCTTTCAGCAATGTCGGCAAACAAGGCGAAGATGTCAAAAACGCAATAACAGAAGTTTATCAAGTCAAAAACGGCGATAAAGTGCAAGTTTGCGTAATCGGAGATGTAAATAGCGCGTCTTCCAAACTTGCCTCCGCGCTTGTTTTGAGCGTTCGCAACAGCGTTCGAAACGGCGACGACGTCGATGTTTCGTGCCTCGTAAACGACGCTTCCGTAAAGAGAGAACTTATATCGCTATTGTCGCTCGGGCAAGACTCAGACGCCGACGAGATAGCCAAAGCGTATTTTGAAAAATTTGCATAAAAACTTTTAAGCGCGCATTAAAACCGGGTTAAAAACGCCGCTATGGCAAAAACTTGTTGAAAAAGGCGCGCTTTATATGTATAATATAATCTACCTATCTATTCATACTAATCATAATAGCGCGGGCGCGCATATTATCGCGCCTTCGCTCGGAGAACTTATATGAAGAAAATTCTCACATTCACCTGCACGATTTTGCTTGTCGTTTTGCTTTGCGCGGTGTGCGTTGCTTGCAACAGAACGGACAGAACCGACGACGGAAATAATAACGGCGGCAACAACCAATACGAAGTTGCAAAATACACCGTAACTTTCAACACGTTGAGCAACTACACTTTTGAAAACAACGTATTGACGGGCGTTGTGGCAGGTTCCAAAATCAAAGCGCCGACCAACTCAAAAGGCGAAAAGATTATCCCAACCAAGACGGGATACACTTTCAAATACTGGACGGAGGACGGCAAGAAAGAGTTTGATTTCAACACGCAGACAATCAACAAAAACACCACTATTTCGGCTTACTATTCTCCAAACGAATTCAATCACAATTACGTTCTCGGCGCAACTTACACCTACAACGAGGACGGCACTGTAACAGTCAACAAAGACGAATATAAAAATTTGACGGGCAAAGATATGACAATCGGCGCAGACGCGAAGGTCAAGTCTGTCTACAACGACAAGGTCAATCTCGATTGCCCCGAGGCAGAGGGCGATACGTTCTGCTTCTGGTTTTACCTTGACAAGGACAACAAGCCCGTACGCTTTACCGCGCTTGCAAACGCCAAGGACACCAACGTCGCTTCTTTGGACAAATACACGCTCACGTACAATGCAAACGACGTGTTGACGCTTTATCCGATGTTCCGCTCCACGCTTCCGAAAGTTACGTTGCAATATCTTGCAAAAGACGGCGGCGTGCTCCATGAAAAGACGGATATGCGCTCAATCGACAAGATTGCCGAAAGCGATAAATTCACGCCCGAGAATATCGAAGGCTACAAATTCGGCAAATGGTATTATCAGACCGTCAATTCGGATGATGAAGTTGTCAAAAACGACGTAAAATATGAAAGCGACGAGCAAACGGGCACTCGCGTATATGCGATGGGCGATTTCGGCAGCTATTTCGATGGCGGCATTGTAAAGATTTATTCCAAGTGGACAAAACAAATCGCAATCTCTTCCGTCGAGCAATATAAGGCTGTTTACGACGTTTTGCATCCGGGCAAAGAAGAACTTTCGGATGACGAAAAGGCGGCTATTGAAGAAATTATCGACGCGGACATCCAATTCTCAGGCACGATAAACTTTGGCGCAAACGTTTTCAAACCTCTCTTTGACGCGTCGCACGTGTTTGTCGGCACAATCAAAGGCGGTGAAAACGGCGCAACAATCAAGGGCGGCACGTTTGCGGATACTACCAATGCGTCCGTGTTCGGATACGTTGGCGGAACTATCGAAAATCTTACGTTTGAAAACATCACGCTTTCCATCGACAAAGACGGCGAAAACTACAAAACCGACGTCCGTGTGGGCACTGTGGCAACAGTCAACAGTGGCAGAATTTACGGCGTAAAGGTGAACTCGGCAACGTTCAATCTCAACGGTTTGAACAGAGCTATTGTGGGCGGCGTCGCGGCAATCAACCAAGGCGTTTCGAGCGATATAGACAAAGGATACATCGGCGGCTGTTCGGCTGGCAGTGAAAGCGACAAAATCACCGTTTCGGCAAACTGCGCGTCGCTTATCCTCGGCGGTTTGGTTGGCGAAAACAAAGCCTCATCCACCGTTGTGGACGACAAATCGTTTGTAACTATCGACGAAATCCGTTGCGACTCCTTCAAAATCGGCGGTATCGCAGGCACAAACGGCGGTCAGATATCGCAATGCCAAGCGGTTATAGATTCTCAAAACAACGTCATAGCAACAAGCGCGGCATACTTTGGCGGCGCGGTTGCGGACAATGCGGCGGCAGTCGATCAAGTTGCGATAAAGGCTTCTTTCGGCACGAGCGGTTGCCCTGCAATCGTCGGCGGAACTCTTGCTCAATCCGTCAATATCGGGGGCATCGTCGGCAAGAACGAAGGCTATGTTAGAAACTCTTACGTCGACGCAAATCTGTACGTTACGCTCAACAAATCGTCTGCAATTGCGTCAATCGGCGGCGTTGTGGGCAACAACTTCAGCGGCAAATCGCAAACGGGCACATCGACAACAAGCGTGGGCGCAATCAACTATTGCTACTCTACGGGCAAGATTGACGTGCGTATCGACGGGGCGGTTAAAAGCGTAAAGCTTTATACCGCAGGCATTGCCGGCAGAAATTCGCAAAAGGCGATTTCCTCTTGTTTCACGCTTATGAATATCGCGGTTGTCAACGTATTGGAAGACGAAGCGGTCGAGAATAAAAACAACTCCGCAAACACGCTTTTCCTCGGCTTCGGTTTCGGAAGTATGGAAAACAGCTCAACGGTTACAAAGTGCTGGTACGGCAATGAGAACACGCTCTCTCTCAACGGCGAACCGTATTCGGTTACAGTCGTTGACGGCGAGGACGTTGAGAATTTTGCAATCACCAAAACGGGCAACCTCAAAGCCACCGATCCCGAATCCAAAAACGCATTCCGCTCGGAAAAGTGGTTTGAGGATAACACCGCCTTTGATTTCAAAGATGTGTGGACGATAGAAGAAGGCAGCCTTCCCGCACTCAAGTTTTTGACAAAATAAACTTAATGCAACGGTATGAAAGCGGCGCGGTCAAACGCGCCGCTTTTAATACGTCTGTTTTTATACAATATTTAGTAATATTTGACACGTGGTATTCGGCGTGATATAATTGAGCGAAATTCAGTAATTTGCGAGGGCAGTATGGCAAGAAAACCGAAGTATGACGGCGGAACGAAAAACAAGATGATAGAAGTGGGCACAAGGCTGTTTTTTGAAAAAGGCTTTGACGGCACGTGCATACGCAATATCACAGACGAACTGGATTGCGAGGTTGGGCTGTTTTACTATTACTACAAGACCAAAGACGACTTGTTTACGGACGTGCTCGACAACTTTTTTGAGCCGTACAAGGCTGATTTTGCCGAGGTTGTGGAAAGCGCAAAGCAGAATCCGAATCAAGCGCTTATGCGATTTTTCAGATATATGAAGGTCAAAGTGCGCGAATTCAGAGATAAGTATGAGGGCAATATGCACCGCACTGTGCGTTGGGCGATAAGGGAGCAGACGCTCACCGTCATCGAGCCGTATATAGAGCAAATTTTGGAAGTTTTGATAGCGGACAGCGCAAAACCCACTATGGACACTTCGATTATGGCGGTGTTTTTGTCCCACGGCGTGGGTAGCGTGATTTTGCACGAGGACGCCGATTGGGTGGACGACTCCACCACGCAAATGCGCAAAACCGTCAATATGATTTTGGGACTTACCCCCGAAAGAGCAAAAGTTATGTTTGGAGATTGATACGGATATGAGAAAAATTGATATGAACACATATTATAGAAAAGGCGTTTTTCGGCACTTTTCGCAAGACTGTAAATGCTCGATATCTATGACGGCAAGGGTGGACGTAACCGATTTGCGCGAAACGTCAAAAAAGACGGGAACGAAATTTTATGTCAACTTCCTGTACTTGCTTTGCAAAACGCTCAATTCGCGCGACGATTACAAGATGTTTTACGATTGGAAAACGGACGAGCTTATATGCTTTGACGCAATCAATCCTACGCAATACGTTTTTTACGAGGACACAGAAACTTGCACGCCCGTATATACGACGTATTATGAGGATTATGACAAGTTTTACGCCGAGGCTGTCAAGGATATAGAGCGCGCAAAGCAAACGAGAGAATACCGCCTCGATATGGCAAATCACCTCAATTGGTTTGACGCGTCCTACTTGCCGTGGGTGAGTTACGATAGTATGAATGTGGAACTTCCCGACGGGCATCTATATTTCCAACCCATAGTCAACTGGGGCAAGTATCGTGAGGAAAACGGAAGATATACTTTGCCGCTTACGGTGCGCCTCAATCACGCGATTGCAGACGGATATTTGCTTTCGCAAGTGTATGTCACGCTTGAAAAAGAGATTGCGAAATTTTGTAAAGAGAGGGGGTAATGTATGAAAACTTTGGTGCTTAACGCAAGCCCGAAAAAGAGCGCAAGCGATACTATGCATATCACGCGCGCATTTTTGGAAGGGATGGAGCAAATCTCGCAAAACGAGGTTAAAGTTGTCGATTTGTATGATAAACATATAGAATATTGCAAAGGGGTGCTTTGCATGCATGCACAATGGCGGCGATTGCGTAATTGCCGACGACATGAAAGGGTTGCTTAAAGAGGTGCTTGATAGCGACGTATTGATATTGAGTTTTCCGCTGTATTGTTACGGTATGCCTGCAAGCCTCAAAGCGTTTATGGACAGGACTTTGCCGCTATCGTGTATGGCAATGAGAAAAGTTGGAGAGGTACGAACACGTGGAACAAGCGGATTTTTCAAAGTTAAAATACGTGATGATATCGGGGTGCGGATTTCCCAACTACAAGAAGAACTTCGAACCTGCAAAGATGCAATTCGAGCTTATGTTCCCATCGAATCACACAATGATTTGCGTGCCTGAAAGCCCTATGTTTAATGCCTCCGAGGCAAGCGTAGTAACCGCTCCACGCCTTGAAAAAGTCAAAGAGGCAGGCAAGCAATTTGTAAGCGGCGGACGTATAGACGACGCGCTATTGAAAGAAATCGAGTCCCCGATGATACCCGAGGACGTATATGCGAAATTTGTAACGGAGAGGTATAAGACATGAAAAAATGGTATGACGAAGAATACAAATTCGAGATAGAAACAATCGGATTTTTGAGAGGGGATAAGACGGAAAATTATTGCCGCAACGGCGAGCAAATCGGAGATAAATACGAATGCACTTACGGTTGCCCCGTCAACGCGCAAGGCTACGGCATTTGCAGCAAGACGATGACTATGCTCTATCCCATTATGGAAGCCGTGCGCAGCGGCGGAGATTTGCGCAAAGTGGGCGGCGAGGACAAATATGTCAAGACAATCGTGTGCCCGGACGGTTGCGTTATGTTCCGCCTAACCGTAATGCCCCTCGGAAACCAAAACTTCTTTGAGGGCAAGTTTTACGAGGACAAGAACGAGGATTGAGGTGAAATATGAATTGCGATATAGATATTTCAGGCGTTGTCCTGAAAACGAACAGGCTTTTGCTGAGAGAGTGGACGGAGAATGATTTGCAAGACTTCTTCGGCTACTGCTCGGAGGATGGCGTTGGACAAATGGCTGGATGGGCGCCGCATGAAAATATAGAAAAATCCAAGCAGATTCTCGACTTGTTTATAGGAGAGAAAAAGACTTTTTGCATAGATTTTGGCGGTAAAGCGATAGGCTCGGTGGGGATAGAAAAATACGACGAAAGCAAATTTCCCGAATATGCAAATCTCAAAGGCAGAGAGATAGGCTTTGTGCTGTCAAAAGCATACTGGGGAAGAGGCATTATGCCCGAAGCGGTCAAGGCGGTGATAAAATATTGCTTTGAGGATTTAGGTTGCGATTTTTTGATGTGCGGATACTTTGTTTGGAACACCCAAAGCAAACGCGTGCAACAAAAGTGCGGATTCCGCTATCTCAAAACCATTGACTACGTCACAAGGATGGGTACGCACGAACAGACGGATGAGAACGTGCTTTTTGCCTCCGAATTTGAAAAAGGGCAGCTTTTGAAGAATTTTGACAGCATTCATACCACCGCTTCTAGCGAAAAACGGGTGAGCAAAAATCTCGGGATAGAAAGCAATGTTGTCGATTATTGCAAAAAAATTGTCTTGCAAGAAGATTGCAAAGTTTCAAGGCGCGGTAAAAACTTTTATGCGAATACAGCCGACGTGCAAATCACGATAAACGCAAATTCTCACACGATTATCACTGCGCATAAAAGCGCAAAGAAGGCTTAAATGAGCAAGAGATATAAGATTTCAAAGGGCATTGTGCTGTTTTGGACATTGTTTATAGGCATAGGTGCGCTTGCCGGCGGATTGTGCATGATTATCAAGCCGGACGGTAGCGTTATGGGCATGCAGGAAATGTTGCCGTACTTTCAGGTTTTGCCGCTTGCGGACAAACTTTTCCAAGACTTTTTGTTCCCGGGCATAGCGCTTATAATCGTCAACGGTATTACCAATATCGTCGCAACGGGCTTGATTTTTGCAAACAAGAAAAGCGGAATAATCATGGGAATGATATTCGGAATAACGCTTATGGCGTGGATAATAATTCAATTCGTGATCTTTCCGCCCAACGTGATGTCGTCGCTGTGGTTTGTGTTCGGCATTTTGCAAGCGATTGCGGGATACGTGTACCTTGTAAGATACAATCAAGACCACTTTGAGTTTGACGAGCGCGAATATCAAAACGTAGGCAAAAATCCGTCCTGCGCCGTTGTGTACTTTTCAAGATTGGGATATACCAAAAAGATTGCCTATCAAATCGCAGACGAGAAGGGCGCAGACATATACCAAATCGCCACCACAGAAAAAACGGACGGCGATTTGGGCTTTTTGTGGTGCGGAAGATACGGAATGCACAAGTGGGGTATGCCTATATCGGACATGGATTTGAGCGGTTATGACAGCGTTATTATCTGCTCGCCGATTTGGGTGTTTGGGGTATGCTCGCCCGTCAGAGAGTTTTGCAGATTGCAAAAAGGCAAGCTCAAAAACGTCGGCTACGTCATTACGCATACAATGAAAGCGCGCTTTGAAAACGTCGCCGACGATATGGACGAATTGCTTGACACAAAGCACGTGTCCTTCGCCTCGTACAGCACTCAATTTGGCAAAATCGAAAGATTATAAATATAAAATGATATTATAAAGTGTCGATATGTACAATAAGTTGTATTGTGCATATCGATTTTTTATTTTGAATTATCGCTGTCTTGCGACACTTCGAACAAATCGTTCGGGGTGCATTTGAATATATCGCAAAGCGTGCCGATGATTTCGTATTGTATGGATTTTGTTTCGTTGTTGACCATTTTGTTGAAATTTTGATAGCTCATACCAAGCTGAATATACAGCCAGTATTTTGTCTTATTGTTTTCTTTGAGCAAGTCTAAAACACGCAGTTTAACCATAACTATCTCACCTTTTCGTTATATAATGTCCAAATGATAATATAAAAATTCTTTGACAATGTAGACTAATGCATTATATAATGTAAACATTAGATAAACACGTGCGATATGGAGGGGAAAGCGTGAATAAAAAGAAAGCGATAATTTTGGCGATTGCTATTGTCTTGGTGCTTGTGATTGTACTTACGACGGTGTTGGTGATTGTCAGCAAAAAGAAGGGTGAAAATCAAGGCGGCGACGATAATGCACAGACGACAAAAATTTTTGTCGTAACATTTGACGCAACCGGTGGCTCGGCGGTTAAAAACGTTTATGTCCAACAGGGCATGAGAATGAAAGAATTGCCGAGCTCGACAAGAGAGGGATATGAATTTGCAGGGTGGTATGTGGACAGCGATTGCACTATTTTGTTTGATAAAGAGCAGCCGATAGAGCAAGATATTACGTTGTATGCAAAATGGATTGAAATCCAGCCGCCTGCGCCGATTGATAAGTTTACTGTAACGTTCGATAGTAAAGGCGGTACGCTGTTGTCAAGTCAGGAAATCGAGGACGGTAAGACCGCAAGTTTGCCTGCCATGCCGACAAAGCGAGGATATAAATTTGACGGATGGTGGAAGGAAGACTATTCGCGCGCTTGGAATTTCGATACGGATACTGTCAGCGAAAATATTACGCTCTATGCAAAATGGGTTGAGATCGATACTTTCCGCAAAGAAGACGACGTTGTATATTTCGGCACGTATCCGCAATCGAAAGTGGAGGACGTCGCTCTCTTGAAGGCTCTTAACGACATTGCGTCAATACCCTTGAGAAACGATAGCAGAGGTTGGACGTCGTACGGCTATAACAGGGCGGCAGATCCCGATAGCATGTGGTTTATAGACGTAGAATATGACGGAGAAAAGTACAGAGGCGTGTATTTTGTCGATTACAGGTCAAACGATCCCCGTTCCGCAGGCTCTAAAGAAAAATCGTATCAAGACAATAACGGATATTTCCCTATGATAACGTACTGGTTTTTGTACGAGCCGATAAAGTGGCGTGTGGTCGAGGAAAAGGACGGACAGGCGATGTTGTTTTGCGATATCGCTCTTGATGCGCAATCGTTTGATTACAACGACGGAGAATATAGCAACAATTATGCAAAAAGCACAATAAGGGGTTGGCTTAACGACAATTTTTACAATACGGCGTTCAGCCTTTTGCAAAAGGAGCGTGTTTTGACGACGCTCATAGACAACCGCGCGCAAAGCACCGGATATACGGAAAATCCGTATGCGTGTACGAATACCGACGACAAAATGTTTTTGCTCAGTTATGCGGAAATTGCAGCGTATTCCGCAAAAGCGGTGGGAAACGGCAAATACGAGAGCGAAAAAGCGGCGTTGACGCTCAATGTGAGCGAGTATGCAAAGAGTCAAGGATGTTTTGAAAGTCAGGACGGGTATTGCTACTGGCGCTTGCGCTCGCCCGACGCGTATAAGAGTTATCAATCCGCATACGTGTGTCAGGACGGCACGTTGAAAGATATGTATAAGGTATTCTATTCTGATTTCGGAATTGTGCCTGCGCTTTGGGTTAATATTTGACGATATTATAAAAAGCAATACAAAATATATTAAAAACCCCTCGGAAATCCGAGGGGTTTTTGATACGCTGTGCGGAATTATTCTTCCGTGTAGGACGCTGCTTTCTTGAGGTAGAATGCGCGTTTCTTTGCGGCGTCCTCTTCGTTCTTTGCGAACAAGACTTTTGCCGCGTCCGGATTCATCTTTGCCAAGGACGCATATCTCGTTTCGTTCATAAGGAACGCTTGATAATCGTCTGTCGGCTCTTTGCTGTCGATTGCGAGCGGCGCTTTGTCCGTGCCAACCAACGTCGGGTTGTAACGGAAGAGTTGCCAATAACCGCAGTCAACCGCTTTCTTCATTTCCATTTGCGAATTATCCATACCGCCTTTGATGCCGTGGTTGATGCACGGTGCGTAAGCAATGATGATGGACGGTCCGTGATATGCCTCAGCCTCTGCGAATGCTTTGACAACTTGGTTCATATCCGCACCCATAGAAACTTGTGCTACGTACACATAGCCGTAGTCCATTGCGAGAAGCGCAAGGTCTTTCTTCTTGGTGCGTTTGCCCGTTGCGGCGAATTTTGCGATTGCGCCGGTCGGAGTGGACTTGGAAGCTTGTCCGCCCGTGTTGGAATATACTTCGGTGTCGAGAACGAGGATGTTGACGTCTTCGCCGCTAGCGAGAACGTGGTCAACGCCGTTGTAACCGATATCGTATGCCCAGCCGTCGCCGCCGACAATCCAAACGGATTTCTTGATGAGACAATCTTCTCTTGCTTCGATGTTTTGCAACAGTTCGAGGCTCAAGCCGTTTGCGTTCTTCTTTTCTTCGGGGAGAAGTGCGAGGATTGCGTTTGCAGCCTCTTCGCTCTTTGCCGCGTCCTCTTTGTTTTCAAGCCATGCGTTGAGAGCGCGCTTCATATCTTCGGAAACGGTGCCGAGGTTGATGAGGTTGGTCATCGTGTTGGCAAGAACGTTGCGACGTGTGTCGTATGCAAGGTGCATGCCGTAACCGAACTCTGCGTTGTCCTCGAACAAAGAGTTTGCCCAAGCAGGACCGCGACCTTTGTCGTTCTTGGTGTAGGG
>SAMEA104315437__coassemble_579_pt1 | contig 16859 bp, 6 predicted proteins | sample SAMEA104315437__metabat2_low_PE_024 | metagenome-assembled genome bin SAMEA104315437 (sample SAMEA104315437) | gut metagenome | biome: Monkey gut; feature: monkey-associated habitat; material: faeces | place: China | collected 2013 | reverse complement strand
GCATCGGCGCATGCGAAGGCGAATATCCGCCCGAAATCAAAATCAGCGACACTCACTATGTGTCCTGCTATCTGTATCAACAAAAGGAGGGCGATGAACAATGAGCGATATTCAAAAAAACGAATTGTTTGAAGATGTCGAAAACGCAGAAAACGCAAACGTTGAAAGCGTTGACGATACAAGCGAGCAAACAGCCCTTCAAGACGTACAAGACAAGAAAGACGACATCATTTTGGAAGTGGACGATTTGCAAAAGCACTTTGTGCTTTCTCGCACTTTGCTTGGCAAGCCGACATCCACTCTCAAAGCGGTGGATCACGTTAGTTTCAAACTCAAAAGAGGCACGACTATCGGTATCGTGGGCGAATCCGGCTGCGGAAAAACCACAATGGGCAGAACCATTCTCAAACTGTACGATATCGACGGCGGAAAAGTGTACTACAACGGCGAGGATATCACAAATATCTCCAAAAAGAAGATGCGTTCGCTCAGAACGTCGATGCAGTTGATATTCCAAGACCCGTACTCCAGTTTGCCGCCCAGAATGACTATCGGCAACATCATTTCGGAAGCTGTGAAAGTGCACAAAATCGTGCCGAAAGAAGAGGTTTCCTCGTACGTGCGCGACATAATGAAGAAGTGCGGATTGCAAGAGCAGTATTACGATCGTTATCCGCATGAATTCTCAGGCGGTCAAAGACAACGTATCTGCATCGCAAGAGCGTTGGCAGTAAAGCCCGATCTGGTCATCTGCGACGAGCCTGTAAGCGCACTCGACGTGTCCGTGCAAGCGCAAATCATCAATTTGCTCAAAGAATTGCAACAGACGATGAATCTCACCTACGTGTTCATTTCCCACGATTTGTCCGTGGTCAAGTACATAACGGACGAGATTATGGTTATGTATCTGGGCAATATGATGGAAAAGGGCGATACGGACGAGTTGTTTGACAATCCGCTTCATCCGTACACAAAGGCGCTGTTCTCGGCGGTTCCCGTGCCGGATCCCGACGTGAAAAGCAAGAGAATTATTCTCGAAGGCGATATCCCATCGCCTGCAAATCCGCCTAAGGGCTGCAAATTCCATACTCGTTGCTCGCAATGCATGAACGCTTGCAAGATTATCGAGCCCAAGTATCATGAGGTAACGCCCGGACACTTTGTTGCTTGCCACCTCTACGACGAGGATATTATGAGCAGACAAGAAGAGCTCGACAGGGCGTACGAACACGTCAAAGAGATGGAAGAGCGTCAAAAAGAGATTGCGGACGAATACGACGTAATCAAGAAAATCAAGGAAGCGTTTGAGAAAATCCTCAAAAAGAAGAAAACGGACGCATCCGAGGAGTCTATACCCGTCGAAAACGACGAAATCAAAGAAGAAATCGGCGGCGTAAACGACTTTAAAGGCGCGGATATCATCCAAAATCAAGAAGTAACGCATACGCTCGAGGACGGTAACGCCCAGGACGCAAGCGACGTAAACGATGAAGAAGAAAGATAAGAAAAAAGTCAAAGTCATATACGTCGAAGACGACGGGCGCACGCTGTACAATATGGACGGCGTAAGACGTCAGAACGCCATTATTCCCGACAAGATAACCGACAACCGCCTTGCAAAAGAGAAAAACAAGGACAAGGAAGAGGCTCGTCTTGAAAGGAAAGAACGTCATGCGGCAATCAGAGCAGGGTATGCGACGTATCTTCCGATATTGTTCGGAGTGCTTGCTTGCTTTGCGGTGGTCGCGGTGGCGATATACTTCTGGTTGAAGTGATATAGATAAATAATATATAGTAATAAAATTTTTTAGGTATATATATGAAAAGGAAACTAATCAGCTTTTGCCTGATGGTTGCGCTCATCTCGCTGTCGGTGTTCACGCTGGCGGCGTGCGGCGCAAACGCAGGCAATATATCCGACGGTAATACGGAAGTTGCGACCTATCAAAACTTGCGCGTTTTCAACACGGGTTTGAAACTCACGCAAGATGAATTGTTGGATCGCATCAAAGCCGATTACCTCAAAGAGAACAAAGGCTATCTCGACACGGACGAAATAGTCGTTATGGTTTCGCTTGAAGGCAAAGCCCTCATCGATGACTATATCGACGAATATTCGGACGATTACGCAAGCGTTGCCGAGTATGCCGCGAGCGAGGCGGGCTCTAATAAGCGTATCTATCTGCAAGCGCAGCAAGAGGACGCCATAAGACGCCTTACGCAAAACGGCTTGATTGAAAACGTCAAGTGCAGTTATGAGACGATTATGAACGGTTTTGCCGCAACGATTAAGTACGGCAATTTGCGCGCGCTCGAAAATGCAAGCGGCGTGAAAAGCGTCATCATCAGCGATACGTATAACCGTCCGCAATCCACGTCCTCGACGGGCGCTTCCTCTATCATCAACCTCGTCGACGTGTACGAAACGGGTATTTTCAACTCGTCAAGTATTTTCGATAAGGACGGCAACGCCATTACGGGCAAAAATACGTCGGTTGCTATTCTGGACAGCGGTTTCGATTGCACTCACACGGTGTTCCAAAGAGATCTTGCGGCAGACGAAATATCCTTCTCAAAAGAGGATATAAAGAGCGTTTTGGCGAAAACGAACGCTGCAAAATACACTGCGGACATCGACGTTGACAAGGTTTACGTGTCCAAAAAGATTCCGTTTGCATACGACTACGCAGACAAGGATATCAACGTTTTCCCGTTCGATTCAGAGCACGGCACGCACGTTGCGGGCATTATCGGCGGCAAAGACGACGTTATCACGGGCGTTGCGGTGGATACTCAACTTGTGCTTATGAAGGTTTTCCCGGATTTGAGCACGGGCGGTAAGACGGAAGATATTTTGCTTGCTTTGGAGGACGCGGTTTTACTCAACGTCGACTGCATCAATATGTCGCTCGGTTCTTCTTGCGGTTTTTCGAGAGAAGTGGACGAAGTGAACGTAAACACCATTTACGACAAACTCAACGAAAGCGGTATCAGCGTTCTTACTGCTGCGAGTAACAGCTACAGCACGGGCTTTGGCGGCGAGCAAGGCAACACAAACATGGTTACCAATCCCGACTCCGGTACCGTAGGTTCTCCTTCCACGTACGAAGCTTGCCTCTCGGTTGCGTCTATCAGCGGAACAAAGAGCAAATATATGGTTGGAAACGGCACTGACGTAATCTTCTTCAAAGAGTCCAACTCCATCACGGGCGAAGAAAACGATTTCTTCAAAGAGCTCGGCGTTGTTGAGGGCTTTGCAAAAGAATTCGAATACGTTACAATCCCCGGCACAGGCGGCAGAACAAGCTATACCGGCATCAACGTAAACGGCAAAATCGCACTTGTAAGACGTGGCGACAATACGTTTGAAGAAAAAGCGCGCTATGCAAAATCCGCAGGCGCTGTGGCATGTATCATATACAACAACATCGACGGCGATATCTCCATGTCGATGGGCAAGAGCGACCATATCCCCACAATTTCTATATCCAAGGATAACGGCACCAAGCTTGCGGCAAAGAAGAGCGGTACGCTCACGATTGCATACAGCAACCAAGCAGGTCCGTTTATGTCCGACTTCTCAAGCTGGGGTCCGACTCCGTCGCTCGAACTTAAACCCGAAATCACCGCACACGGCGGCAACATCAAGTCCGCAGTGCCCGGCAATAAATACGACGAGTTGAGCGGTACGTCTATGGCAACGCCCAACCTTTGCGGTATCGTGGTTCTTATTAGACAATACCTCAAAGAAAGATATCCCGAGAAGAGTTGGAAGGAAATCTCCGTCCTCACCAACCAAATGTTGATGTCCACGGCAACGATTGCTCTCAACGAAGAGGGTAATCCGTATTCGCCGCGCAAACAGGGCGCAGGTCTTGCCAGCCTCAAGAATCTCGTCGCGACAAGAGCGTACCTCACAGTTGACGCAAAAGACGAAGAAGGCAACGCATACACCAAAGATCGCACGAAGATAGAACTCTTTGACGATCCGCAAAGAACGGGCTTGTACGAGATGTCTTTCAACGTCGTCAACATCTCAAGCGACGTGTTGACGTACGATTTGTCGCTTGTGGGAATGACGGAAAGCGTATCCTCATCCGACGATAAGCACGTTGCGGAAACTCCGCAAATTCTCGAAGGAGTAAAGAATTTCGAGATTGTAGAGGGCGGAACGCTTGACGGAAACAAACTCACCGTAAACGCAGGCGCAACGGCAAAAGTGAAAGTTACTTATACTCTCACAAACCAAGAAAAGAAACTCATCGAAAAACTCTTCCCGTACGGCATGTACGTGGAAGGATTTATAAAACTCAAACAGACGGGCGAAGAAACCGCGAGCGCGAAAAACGTTGACCTCAACGTGCCGTTCCTCGCATTCTACGGCGATTGGACAGAAGCTCCGATGTTTGACAAAACCTACTATGAAGTGGAGTCAGAGGCACACGACAAGTCCATTGACGACGAAGATAAAATCAAAGCGGATTATCTTGCGTCAACGCCTTACGGCTCGTACTTCTACAACTATATAATCCCTCTCGGAACGTATTTGTATGACGTCGATACCGACAAATACGACGAAATTCCCGCAACGGAAGAGCATATCGCAGTGTCCAACATCCTCGGCACGATTGACGGTATCTCGGTTGTATACGCAGGTCTTTTGAGAGGCGCAAAGAAGATGACGTTCTCAATTAAGGACAAAGCCACTGGCGAACTTATTTGGGAACACATCGACTACAATGCGACAAAATCCTATTCCTATGGCGGAAGCCCGTTGCCTTATTACGAGCAACTCAAATTCAAGTCTTTGGCGAATCATCTTGTGAACAACGCCGAATACACCTTTGAGATGAAGGGCGAGCTCGACTACGGCGACGGCGGCGCGGCAAAGAACGTCAGAAACAGTTTCGGATTTGACTTCACCGCAGACGACGAGGCTCCCGTCATTAAGAGCGTAACGTACGAGAAAAAGTACGACCGCACGCTCAAAAAGGATAGATACTACATCAATATGGTTGTCTATGACAATCAATACGTGCAATCCATAACGCCGATTGTCTTTACCTCGAACAGCAGTTATACGTTCCTTACCAGAAACCCGATTCCCGTATATAGCGAAAAGGGCAAGGACAACACTGTAAAATTCGAGATAACGGACTACCTCAAAGATATCGGCAACGACGCTTTGATTACAAGCGCGCTCGCATTCTCGATTGACGACTATGCGCTCAACTCAAACATCTTCCTTTGCCAACTTCCGGGAACGAAAGGCGACTTTAAGTTTACCAAAGACGGCACGATGGACGGCGCGGATCTCATCATTTTGTCCGCATACGAGAATGAAGTGATTGACCTCACGCAATATCTTGCAACGGGCGACGACAGCGTTGACGAGAATAAGGACTATTTGAAATATTTGTCCTGGTCGTCTTCCAACGATAACGTTCTTCAAGTCAAGAACGGTCTTGTCAAGTGCGTAGCAGAGGGCAAGGCTACCGTAACGGTGAGAGAGCAGATGGAACTCAATCAAGCGGTTGTCATCATCAACGTAAAGAAGAGAGCTGCCTCTTCGAGCGACGAGGCGGCGGATACGAGCTCTTCGGACGTGTTTGCCTCAACGAGCGATATATCTCTCCAATCGGTTACGGACGATTATAACAGAGCGTCGCTCAAAGACGTCAGATTCTCATATTACGATACGTTGTTTGCATACTCTCGCGCGGCGCAAACCAGCGAGATAGGCAAGACAGGAGATAGAAGATTTGTGGCGTCCGCGCCGGATATCGGATTGTACCCGGGTGAGAAAATCAGGCTCAACTACGACGTCGAGCCGTGGTACGTGGCGGATAAATACGAGTTCGAGTATTCCTCTAACAATACCAATATCGCGCAAGTCAACGAAAAGGGCGAAGTAACCGCACTCAAAGAAGGCTCCGCAATCATTACGGTCAAGCCGAAAAATTCCTACATCCAAGCGTCGGTTACGATAAGAGTCAAAAACGAATTTGTCATTGAAAACCGTGAACTCATCGCGTATAAGGGGCTTGGCGGAAACGTCGTTATCCCCGACGACGAAGGCATTTTGTACATCGGCGCGTTTGCGTTCTGTCTGTACGAAACGGACAACTCGGTGGAGCTTGACGAGGACGATTACGACGCCAACAAAATCCCCGCTTCCAATACAAGCGTAACGAGCGTGGTTATCCCCAAAGGCGTTGAGGAAATCAAAAAATACGCCTTCTACAACTGCACGGGGCTCAAATCGGTAACAATCCCCGATTCTGTCAAATATATACGCGAATTCGCATTCTGCGGCGATAAGAAACTTGAAACCGTAAACGTCGTCAAAGAGGACGGCACTTTGGTTGAGGGCAACGACCTCACTCAAAGCAAAGTGGAAGTTATCGGCGCGTCAGCATTCAAAAACTGCAAGGCGCTCACAAATATCAACCTAGCAAAAGTTTTGAGTATCGGCGCAAACGCATTTGAATACTGCACGGCTCTTACGAGCGCAAATCTTACCGAATTGCGCAATACGGGCAAAGAAGCGTTTAAGGACTGTACGGCTCTTACGAGCGTAGTTCTTGACAAATCAACGCAACTTTCCTATGCAATGTTCGCAAAGTCCGGACTTACGAGCGTGGATATCTACAACCAACGCACGTTTATCCCCGAATACTGCTTTGCAAGATGCGACAGCCTCGAAAGCGTAACTATACACAACGACTTGTTATCGATAGGTAAGGGCGCATTCAGCGATTGCCCGTCGCTTACGAACGTAGATATCAGAAGCAGCGTGAACGTCATCGGCGAGCAAGCGTTCTACAACTCTACGGCGCTCCGAACAATCACTCTTCCCGATTGCGAAGTTCAAATAGACGCTTATGCGTTCTACAAGTGTTCCGCACTCGAGAAAGTCGTGTTTGGCGCAAATACAAAAATCAAACAAATCGAAGGCTTTGTGTTTAAGGACACCGCACTTTCCGCGTTTGAAGTCGCGGCAGGCAACGAAAGCTATTCCTCGGACGGCAATTATTTGCTTTCAAAGGACGGGAACACCGTTATTTTGGCGGCGGTCGGCGTTGAATACGGAGATTTGGTTGTCGAAGCAAAATATACCGCTATCGCAAACAGCGCGTTTGCGGGCGTGAAAGTGAACAGCGTAACGTTTGAGAGCAAAGATACCGCAATCGGCGCGTTTGCGTTTGCAGGTTGCGATACGCTCACAAAAGTAACGTTTGCATCCGAAGGCGGCGCAACGGTCGGCAAGAGAGCATTTGCGGCATGCTCGTCGCTTAAAGAGGCGGTCAACCTCGACAAAGTGGCGAACATCGGCGAATATGCATTTGTTAATACTGCGATTACAAACGTTTCTATCGGCGAAAACGCGGTAGTGGGTGAGGGCGCATTCCTCAATTCGAGCGTTAAAACGGTTACGCTCGGCGCAAACGTTGTGCTCAATCTCGGCGTGTTCCAAAGCTGCAAACTTCTTGAAACGGTAAATATGCCCGAAGGCGGAAACGTCCACATCGGACAAGGCTGTTTCGCAAACGATACGAAACTTCATACAATCGACCTTTCAAAGACTGACGACACAATCGAGAGAGAAGCGTTCTACGGTTGCACCGCACTGATGAAAGCAAATCTCGCAAACGTCAAAAACATCGGCGATTATGCCTTTGCAGACTGCGCGGGACTTTCCGAAGTCTACGTGCCCGTCGTTGAAGTTATAGGCGATTGCGCATTCGGACGTTACAGCCAATACGGAACTGCTCCGTGCTTTGTATCAATCGAATTGCCCGATACGCTCAAAGAAATCGGCGAAATGGCGTTTCTTTACAACGCAAAACTCGGAAGTATTGTCATCCCGTCGTCCGTAACGAAGGTGGGAAACTATGCGTTTGCATATTGCTCCGCTCTTAAATCGGCGCAACTTCCCGACAATATGACGAGTATCCCCGATTATATGTTCGGCGGTTGCTCCTCGCTTGCGACGGTCAATCTTGCAAACGTAACTAAAATCGGCAAATATGCCTTTACGCTCGCTCCGCTTTCAAGCGTGGACATCGCAAACGTCGCGTCTGTGGGCGAGGGTGCGTTTGCTCAAACGGGACTTTCGAGAACGGTGAATGCGGACAAACTCGAAACGATAGGCAACTATGCATTCCAAGCGACGAATATCATTGCTTTCAATGCTCCTAAACTCAAAACAATCGGCGACTCCGCATTTGAAAGATCCGCAATGCTTTCAGCGTTCACGTTCTCGTCCGATCTCGAAAGCGTGGGTAAAGGCGCATTCTACGGATGCACGATGCTTTCAATCTTCGGTCGCTACGAAAACGGTCAAAACGTAACTTCCGCAGACGGAAAGATAAACGATTATGCGCTTTTGAACGACGGTGCGCTCTACGTCAAGCTCGCGTCCGGCAAATACGAACTCAAAGCGGTGCCGGGTGCAATGCGCAAGAAAGAACTCGTCGTAATGGACGGCACGGTACGCATTGACGATTATGCAGGCAACGCAAATACCTATGTTACGTCAATCGTTCTCCCGGACGGTCTTAAACGCATCGGTCAATACGCATTCTACGGATATACGGCGCTTAACAGCGTGGAATTCAAGTCGATTATCGCTCCTGCAATGGAAAATTGCTACAACAAGGAAGCAACGCTCAATTCCAGCGATCCGGGATATGAATTGCTCCACAATCAATTCGATATCTTCCAATACGAACTTGCGTATTTCAACTTCATCGACTTGCTTGGAAAGAAGAAACCGATTTCCATGATTTTGCCTTCCAACGCAAACGTTGAAGGATACGATTCGCTGGTATATCTCGTGTACTTCGGCAGCGTCGACGACGCGCTCAGAAGCGACTACGAGGCAATGGAAAAGAGCTTGATTGAGTTCTACGACTATGCAAAACAAGTGGCTGCGCTCCAAAACGTAACCCTTGTAAACGAACAACTTGTGGTCGACGCGCTTACCGCATACAACTCCGTTACGCAAGATCCGACGGAATACGGCTATGACAAGGCAGAGTGGAACGCTCTTGTCAAAGCGGTGCAAGACGCAAAGACGACGATAAGAAATCTCAAATTCGCAAACGCAAGCGAGAAAGTCAAAGCAGTGCAAGCGCTTATCGACGCATTGCCGGACGTGTTCAGCGTAAACGCGATAGACGCGGTTAAGAACGTTATCGAGCAAATGGACGCATTGCAAGCAAGCGACAGAGCAATTCTCGACACGACGAAACTCGACGCATTCAAAGCGTCGTACAACGAGTATCGCAACACGATAACCGAACAAGTCGCGCCGCTCAAAGATTCAACCGATAATATCGGCTTTGCAATCGCGTTTGCATCGACTCTTGCGCTTGCAGGACTGGCGTTTGTGCTCAAACGCACCATTATGTAACAGGAGGATGGAAAGATGAAAAAAACTAAGTTTATATTGTTAACGTCTGTAATTCTCGTCCTCGTATTTGCACTCTGCGCTTGCGATTTCGTGATTAAGGATTTCGCAAAGTACAGCGAGGCAATGACAAAATCTATGGACAGCGTAACTGCGGTAAATTCGCATATCGCAATGCAAGACCAAGGCGTGCTTGTCTATGAATATCAAAGGAATATGGCAATCGACGGCACAAATGCCAACATTACGACGGTTGAAAAGACTCTCAATTCGAGTTTTCAACTTGCCGAAAACACCAATACCGAGCAAAAATCGGGCGTTGACAGAAAGCAATTGTTGCCGATATCCCTTTCCGAATACAGCGCAGGCAATTTGAAGATGGAATCAGACAAATTCTCCTGCACCGTATCCAAAGAGGACTTTGCAAGCGTTATGAAACTCGGCGCATACGAGATTGGCGGCGACGCGTCGCTTGTGTGCGAATTCGATAAGAAAACGCTTACAAAAATCACTTGCGAATTCGATACGACGGACGGCAAACACGTCCAAATCGTACACGAATTCAATTATTAAGGAGGAGAGTGCGTATGAAAAAGTTTAATTACGTATTGGCAATGGTACTTATTGTCGTGTGCGCGCTCACAGCGTTTGTCGCGTGCGATAACAAAGGCGGCGGAGATAATCCGTCCACGCCCGCAACGCTCGCAACTCCGCAAAACGTTCAGATGTCGGACGCAGGCGTTATTACATGGACAGCCGTTCAAAACGCAACGTCCTACGTCGTAACGCTCAACGGAACGGAGTACGAAACAGACGGTACGTCCTATCAAGTGGCAAAGAGTTTGCTTGTAAATGACATTCGTTACGCCGTATACGCAAAAGCAAACGGCTACACAAGCTCCGCAAAGAGCGAGGAAGGCTTCTTCAAAGGCAAAGGCGTTACGCCCAAACCGCAAGAAGTGAAAGTCAGTATTTCCAAAACAGCGGAAATCAAGAGTGGAAAGAGCGTAACTTACGACGCATACATTGACGGCGTGAAAGCAAAAGCGGGTGAAGTTGTCTGGTCGTTGGCAGAAGGCAAATCATATGCCACGATAGATAGCACAGGCAAGGTTACCGCAAGCGAAGTTACCGGCGACAAGAAGATCAAAATCGCTGCGACAAGCACCAAAAACGCTGCTTGCTATGCCGAAAAAGAAGTGTGGATCGTTGCAAGAACGGACCTCACGGCAGATATGCTCGCAGCGCTCAATCACGCAAAAATCGGCTTTGAAGGCTACGATAAGATTGACCTTTATAAGACGGATTATTACGGCAATTATTACAGAACGTTGACATTGCCCATAAGAACGGCAATGGACGGCACCAATTGGTATGCCGAGTACGAGGATAATTCCACGGGTATCAAGACGGGCTTGTATTACAAGAACGTCGATGGCAAAGCAAACCAAGTGGGCGTGAGCTTCATGAACGAGGAGCAACTTGTTCCTATGCTCGGCGACGACGGTATTGCGGTTACTTGGGAGAATTCGGGATTGTACAACAATCTTACAAACCTCTCGATTGACGACTTCGAGTTTGACGAGAAGATGTGGCGCTGGATGTACAATGGCGACGACGAAACGCTTTCCAAACGCCTCATTGCGTCCGCGACTCCGTATGATTTTGTCGTTGTAAAATGGGGACTTATCATTGACGAAGGCGAAATTGTAGGAATTTACGCTCAAAGCGCAGACGATTATCAGATTGCGGAAGGATACAAAGCCATTCAGGAACTTTATCTTGCAATCAACGCCAGCGAAAGCGTCAAAGTGCCGACGATAAGCAAGTTTACGCACGACGAGCAATACGACGAATTGTACGCAAGATTGCAAACCGCAATCGACAATATGCGCGCGCTAGACAACTATACGCTCGACTTCTACGAGATGACAAGTTCCGCGTACGGCTCCAGCTATAAGGGCTATGTCGAAACGATTACGAACGACCTTTGCTATTTCACTCCGTATACGGTGAAATACGACAACAGTCAAAACGAAATACGCACGTATACGGAGAATGCCGCTTACGGATATAAGAAAATAACAGACAATCTTTATAATGCGTTCAGTGAGAACAAAAAGACGGAAGAGTCCGAGCAAACGACCTACAGCGCAAATCGCGCATATCAAAAGACGTTTGAAAACGCAAAGCCGAGCTTTGCATTCTCATCCGAGATATTCAGCGGCTATGCGTATGACGAGGACGCAAATACTTATACGTATTACGTCAACGAGGCGATGTGCGGCGTGGCTTCAACGTTCTATTACGGCGTCGGCAACGACATCAACCTTTACGGTATCTTTGCAACGCAAGGGATACTGACAGGCACCAAGTTTACGCCGTTTGTAGTCGTCAAAGACGGTTATATTACCGAATCTTGCTTCTACTTCTATCTCGGCACCATGTTCGGCGTTGTGTCTATCAAGTATTCCGACTTCAATACCGCAACCAATCCCGAAGGCGTGAACGTAAGTTTCGATACAAGACAAGTTCCGACAAAATGGAGTCAGTTGACTATTCAGGTGCGCAACGAGGGCTCGTCGACTACGGCAGACGATACGGAAGAAAACGCGCTCGAATATCTCAATCAATTCTATGGCAAAGACAATATGGAAACGGTGATGCCGTTCTTCGGAGATGTGCTCGGCGATTCCTACGGATTCGGTCTTACGACGAGAAAAATCCCGGGCGGAATGAAGGTGTTTAAGCAAGCGATCGTGTTCTTTTACGACGTGCCGCTCGATGTGGACTACACAATCAACTCTTCTTTGACGGCGGTCAGAGAAATGCTGACGGCAAAAGGTTTTGTCCGCAACGAATATGACGAATATCACGACGAAGTGAACGGCATTTGGGTTGCGCCGATGGATCAAAACCTTGACTTTGTCATCTACGTGTGGAAAGACTAACGAGAATCAATGGCGAAAGCGAGGAGCGTCGCTCCTCGCAGACGCAAGATTATAAACTGGCAAAAAATAAAATTTTTATAAAGGAGAACAAACAATGGAAAAACGCAAATTTATGAAGAAGGGCATAGTCGCTCTTGTTTGCATCCTTGTTCTTGCAAGCATGGTCTTTACTATGGTCGCTTGCGACAACAAAGATGAAGATTTGCCGACAATAACCATCGAAACGGAACCGGAGGCAGGCGCAGAACTGCACGGCGGAGACGAAGTCGTATTTTTGGTTTCGATATCGGACAACAGCCCGTATACCGTTTTTGTCGACAATGAGAAACTTGCAAAAATCAACGGCAAGAAGATGCAAATCCTCAAAGACCCGGTTATGGATACGGAAATCAATTTGATTGTCAAAGTCAATCGTTTCCCCAACCTTACAAAATCGGTTAAGTTTGTCGTAAAAGCGCCGTCTACGCTTCCCACGCTCTCGATGTCGTCCAAGACGCCTTCCGGAACAAAACTCAAAGAGGGCGACACGGTTGTCATCAACGCAACCTCATCCGACGGCAGTGAAGTGTTGCTCAGCGTAAGCGACAATAAATTGGCAAGCGTCAGCGGAAACAACGTAAGCATTATCTCAACTCCCGAATACACGTCGCTTCTTACAATCACGGCGTCGCTCAAGGATTATCCGAGTGTTACGAGAGAAAGAAAGTATTATGTCAGCGCGGCTGAAAAAGAAGGTGAAGTCAAAGGTAAAGACGGCAACGTGCTTACAGGCGATCTTATCAAAGAAATCGGCAATGCGAGCATCACGGCTTCAGGTACGATTACCGACGTGTTTATCGACACCAACAACAGCGCAAACAACGATAAGACCGTTTATCAATCCAAGGTTATGATGTCTGACGGCGCATGGTACGGAGAGTGGTATGCGGACGAGTCCAAAAACAACGTCGTTTACGACAACTATCGTAAAGGCGACAGCGCGGAATATACGTACGTCAGCAACGAAGGCGAGGTTACGACAGGCGGACACGCTCTTGAAAGAATTTATATCGACAAGAACAACACCGTCCAAAGAAAGCCCGAGTCAGACTCGATGAGCAATGTGTTTGTTTGGGAAAATCAACACTTGTGGAATCAAATTTCAGATATGGCAACCGACGTCAGCGGCAAATTCATTTATGACGGAGAGAACGACGTGTTTACGTACAATTGGTATTTTGTCGAGAATAACGTTGTGATAGTCAAAGATCCGACAGACTATTATCTTATGACATATCTCTCATACAGCCTCACTCCGTTCCTCAACGATACACTTGACAGCATTTCGTTCAAGATGGAAGACGGCAAAATCACAAGATTGCTTGCAAAGACCGAAACTCAAACGGGTAGCAATGGAAACGTCGCATATACCGAAGTGTCTTTGGGATTCTCCGATATCGGCACGACAATTGTTCCCGATCCCACGCCTTACAATCACGAAAATAACACTGAACTTCTTGCAAAGGCAATCGAGAAGATGAGAAATGCCACCAACTATACGTTCAACGCAAAAGAAGTGGCAACGACAAAGCCCACAACGGATCCAAATGATTATAATATGTCCGCATCCGCTTCGGCAGATTTCCCGACATCAGCAAAGAAAGGCACTGTCGGCGTTGTAGGACGTATCACATCAGATAAGATATTCCTCAAGAGAACGAGTGAATACGAGCAATACAGCGATTCGCAATACTGGATTGAATATACAGGTTACAATCAAGTTTCTGCAGACAAATACGATTACTTCGAGTATGACCCGTCTGCAAAGAAACTCGTAGGAACGAAGAAATACAACGGCACGATTGCAGACCTCATTCCGCAATGGAATTTCTCAGCAGATGTGTTCAAATGGGTGGGTAGCCAGAGCGTTCTTGGCTCGAACGGCGAAGTGCTTGAATACTCCAAGTTCGTTTTGCGCGATAGTCAAATCATGAATGAACTTGCAAAAGAGTTCAGCATGCACTCCAATGCAAAGAACACCGTGGCTTCTTCCAAGTACCAACTTACAATTTTGGTTGATTTGAAAGGAAACGTAGTGTCCACGTCCTATCCGTATACGTACGGAAGCTGGTTCGGATACGTCGAAACAACCTATTCCGACATCGGAACAACCGCATTCACCGACGAGTTCGACGGATATCAAGAAAGAGTGTTGCCGGATTGGAAAGATCTTTCCACCGATGATTATTGGTGCGAGCATACAACCGATTTGAAGAAATACAAATGCTATGACAAAGAAAACGGAACCTATCATAAGACGGGTACTTGCAACCATAAGGCAAACTTCGCAAAGATAATCAAAGACGTATACGATTTGGAAGCAAGTCAATTCATTTCCATGGATACGCTCAGAGAAATCTTTGGCGACGGAATCTATGCGTTCTTCAGTTACGATTCCGAAAAATTGGCGAACGGTTCATATCATTATACCGACTATATCTCGCTAACGACGCAAGCACCTTCCGAGTATCTTGACGATAAAGGAAACTTGCAAGCCTCTTTCGGAACCTTCTTCGACAAGGTCAAGAGCGTTATGGAAAAAGCAGGTTTCACCTATAACTCCGGTGTCAGCGACATCTCCGGTGGCGAAACGGGCAAGTTAGATAGAAAAATGGTGTTCTCTAACGATAAGCTCACCATTGCAATCACCAACAACCATACAAGACATTGCAGATTGTACATCTACAATTACGGAGATTATCCGATTGCATAATTTTCAACAAAAACAAATAATGTCGGAGTCGATATTATGAAAAAAAGATTACTAATTATTACTGCTTTAATATTGATATTGACTGCTTTGACATTCGCAGGCTGTGACAACGGGGAAGGGAGTAATCCCAACCCCGACGTCCCGCCGACGCCGACTCCGCAAGAGGTTGTCAAAGTAAGCGCAAAGAACGAGTCTGTACTTATCCACGAAAAGAATTTCGCGGATTTTGACTTTACGACGCTTTTTGTCATTACGATTGACGACAGGGAGATTTTGATTCAATCGACGTATCTCGATTTGAGCCATCTTCCGCAAAACGCAGACGAGGAAGGCTATGTTACTTGCACGTACGGCGAAGCGAGCGCAACTTGTTACGTTCAGATCAAGGCAACGGAATACGTGCTTGATTTGGCAAAAGACGACATAACGATTACGCAAATTCAAATTGACGACGGATTTGATTTCCTTGCGCTTTTCTCTGCGACAGAGGACGGGCAAAAGGTGCAAATCGAAGAAAGCATGATTCGCAATAACGTAAAGCGCGACGTGGGCGATTATACCTATACCGTAACTTATCACGGCATTACCAAAACTTTGACGGTACATGTCAAAGAGGCGCATCGTGTGGAAATCGTCAATTCTTACAAAGAATATTCTCTCACGACGTCCGAGATAGAAACGTTTGATTTCACCGAATTGTTCTCGCTGTACGTAGACGGCGTTGCCGTCAAGGTGGAGAAGAGCATGCTCGATTTGAGCGCGCTTTCAAATGCGGAAGAGGACAAAGTTTACGACGTGGTTTTGTCTTACAGATACAACGAGAATTGTGAGCTTGAAACTCTCGCGGCAAAAGTCAGAATCGTCGCGCCGAAGTCTATTGTGCTTACGGCAAGCGACATTATCACTTACCCCAACGGCGAATTTATCGATTTGACCAAACTTTTTACGATAAAAGACGGCGACATATATGTTCCCGTAACTATCGATATGATTTCGGGCGATATCGACTATTCAAACGAGGGAATCAACAATATCACTTTGACGTACAAAGGACAAACCGCCACTGCAACGGTGGAAGTCAAGCGCGGAGTGGTGATTGATTTGCCCAAAGGCGATACGATTATCGTGAGAAAGGGCACAAATAAAAACGCATACAATTTCGCAGGCGATATTTCGGTTGTGGTCAACGGTTTGAAGTTCTCGTTCGTAACTTACGGCGACGACGCAAAATTCCATATCGATACGACAAGCGTCGATTTCGATACGGCAGGCAGTTACGACGTAACCGTAAAGATTCCTTATAACGGCGTAAAGGGCGGCAGTTTGCAAGACGTCGAAAAGACGCTTACTTACGTTGTAAAAGAGAACGTTTACGAACTGTCCGTACTTCAAAGCGAAGTTGTGCTTGCGCAAGGCACGACTGCGTACGATTGTTTCAAAAACGTCGCGGCGAAAGTAAACGGCGTGAGAAAGAAGCTGATTGCAGACAAAAAAATCGCGCAGGAAGATTCCTTGACGGTTTGGGCACAACTTGTTTCCGAGCCCATAGATTTTGGCAAAACAGGCACTCAGCACGTCAAAATCGCGGTATATCCCGAGGGCGTGAACTCCGAACCCGTATATGTCGAATATGACTTAACGGTAAAAACCGGAGTGGACATTGTCGCAAACAATAGAGTCGTGTTTGTGGGCGATACGGTGTACGCTGCCGATTTGTTTGCGATTAAAGACGGCGAAAAGA
>SAMEA104315437__coassemble_568_pt1 | contig 17183 bp, 12 predicted proteins | sample SAMEA104315437__metabat2_low_PE_024 | metagenome-assembled genome bin SAMEA104315437 (sample SAMEA104315437) | gut metagenome | biome: Monkey gut; feature: monkey-associated habitat; material: faeces | place: China | collected 2013 | reverse complement strand
TCACCGGATGTGTTGCTTAACGCGTCGCGCCCATATTCCGTTCCCCCTCTGCGCTCTGCTTGAGGGAACCCACGGAACTGCTCCGCAGGGGGCAACACGACGCGATTGACTTCGTAACAATCGCTATTCCGTCGCTACGCTCCTTACGGCACGCGCATAGATAGGGACATTTCTCTCATTATGCCACTGCGCTTTGTGCGCTGGCTACGCAACAACACGGCGCAGTCGCTTGTACTATTCGTCAAGCTTGGCGCTCGATACGGTCGGCGCCCTGCGCCTCCAACTTCGAATAAGCATATTCCGTTAATAAGTACGCTCCGAATTAGCAGATTGCGTGTATAAGAACGCCTTGAACGAGTGCGCGTTCGGATAAGGCTACGCCTTCCGCAATTATTAATTATTAATTGTTAATTATTAATTTTCGTACACTCCTTTCCCCTCACTATCTATCGCCACCACACAAGGAAAATCATCTACCTCAAACTCATAAACAGCTTCCGTTCCCAAGTCCTCATACGCAAGCACTTTTGCGCTCTTTATACATTGAGCGTACAGCGCGCCTGCGCCGCCTATGCTTGCAAGATACACGCCGCCGTTTCTGACGATTGCGCCATACACTTCTTTGCTTCTATCTCCTTTGCCTATAGTTGCAAGCACGCCTTCGTCGTAAAGCGTAGGGGCAAATGCGTCCATTCTCATAGACGTCGTAGGACCTGCCGAAACAATCTTCCCGTCCTTTCTGCACGGACCGACGTAGTATATCGCCTGACCTTTCAAATCCACAGGCAAAGCGTCGCCGTTTTTTACGCATTCGAAAAGTCGTTTGTGCGCCGCATCCCTGCCTGTCAGAATGGTGCCGCTGAGGTAAACTCTATCCCCTGCCGCAAGTTTTTTTATATCGTCTTTGTCAAATGGCACTTTCAATCTATACTCGTTCATATCCACCTCACAGCACCGCTTTTGCAATGCGCATTGCGTTGCATTGTATGTTGACGGCAACGGGCAAAGCGGCGATATGCGTCGGATATTTTCCTATATGCACCGCAAATGCGGTAGTGTCGCCGCCAAAACCTTGCGCGCCTATGCCGAGAGCGTTGATTTTTTCAAGCACTTCTTTTTCCATATCCGCAAGCGTTTTGTCCTCGCTATGCTTGCCAACTTCACGCAAAAGTTGCGCTTTTGCCACTTCCATTGCTTTTTCCGCAGTGCCGCCTATGCCCACGCCCACGATAATCGGCGGACACGGGTTTGCGTCTGCCTCTTTCACAGCGCGCACAATGCATTCTTTCACGCCTTCCACGCCTTGCGAGGGTTTGAGCATAAACAGCCTTGACATATTTTCACTGCCAAAGCCCTTGGGCAAAAAGGTGATTTCCATATTTTCGCCTTCCACAAGCTCGATATGCACGATTGCGGGAGTGTTGTCTTTTGTATTCACTCTGCTAATGGGGTCTAGCACGCTCGCGCGGTATCCGTTTTGCGCATACCCTCTTCTCACGCCCTCGTCTATTGCGTCCGTAAGCAAACCGCCCTCTATATGCACGTCCTGACCGAGTTTGACAAAAAACACCGCCATGCCCGTATCCTGGCACACGGGCAATCCGTTCCGCTCGGCGACTTCCGCATTTTTGACAAGCATATCCAGCGCGAATTTCGCGTTTTGGTTGCTTTCGCTCTCCGCGGATTTTTTGAGCATACAAAGGCACGTTCCGTCAATACGGCTGCACGCGCTCGTGAGATTTTGCACTTCTTGCACTATTTGTGAGTAAATAATGGTTTTCATAACACGATTATATCCAAAAACCGTTTCAAATTCAAGACATTATGACATATTGCCTTGCGCAGATTTGCGCTATGGTGTAAACTATTGCCATAAACTCTTGGAGAACACTATGAACTATTCCGAAGAATCTTTGAAAAAACATTTTGAGTGGCAAGGCAAGATTGAAGTCGTATCCCGTGCAAAAGTGCAAAACAAGCAAGACTTGGCTCTTGCCTACACCCCGGGAGTTGCCGCTCCCTGTCTTGCAATCAAAGAAAACAAGGATTTGAGCTATTCGCTCACGCGCAGATGGAACACCGTTGCCGTAATCACGGACGGCTCCGCCATTTTGGGATTGGGCAACATCGGCGCAGAGGCAGGCATGCCCGTCATGGAAGGCAAATGCGTTTTGTTCAAAGAATTTGCGGATATAGACGCAATTCCAATTTGTCTAAAGACTCAAAACGTGGACGAAATCGTATCCACAATCTACAATATATCGTCAAGTTTCGGCGGTATCAATCTCGAGGACATCTCCGCCCCTCGCTGCTTTGAAGTGGAACGCCGTCTTAAGGAAATTTGCGACATCCCGGTCTTTCACGACGACCAACACGGCACGGCAATAGTTTTAGCCGCTGCGCTCAAAAACACACTTAAAGTAGTCAAAAAAGATATATCAACTGCCCGTTTGGTTATCAATGGCGCGGGCAGCGCAGGTATTGCCATTGCCGAATTTTTGCTCTTGCTTGGCGCAAAAGACCTCATCGTGTGCGACAAAGCAGGCGTAATCGAGGATGCAGACACGTTCAATCCTGCGCAACGCTCCCTCGCGCTCCGCGCCAATCCGAGAGGCATAAAAGGCACGCTTGCCGACGCCCTCAACGGCGCAGACGCAGTTATCGGCGTAAGCGCAAAAGGCGCAATTTCACAAGACATGGTACGCTCTATGGCAACCGATTCAATCGTCTTTGCAATGGCAAATCCATCTCCCGAAATCATGCCGGATGAAGCCCTTGCCGCAGGCGCACGCATCGTTGCGACAGGCAGAAGCGACTTCCAAAACCAAATCAACAACGTCCTCGCCTTCCCCGGCATTTTCCGCGGAGCACTCGACGCACGCGCTTCCGACATCAACGTCGAAATGCAAATTGCAGCCTATGAAGTTCTTGCAAACCTCATTGAAAGCCCCGACGAAACCCACATCATCCCCGAACCTTTTGACAAGCGCGTCGTACCGTCAATCGCAGCCGCCGTCAAACAAGCGGCAATACAAACCGGCGTTGCCAAGATAAAAGAATAGTAACGGATACAACCGATATTTGCATTTTTGCGTTTGCAAAACAGATTTATTCAGCCGTCATTCGCATTTTGCCTTTGCAAAGCAGATTGATTCCGACCAACTGAAATCACCATTTCAAAAATGCTCGAAAACGAGCGTTTTTTGCTTGTTTTTGACATAAATTTTATGCAAAAATCATACGTTTTTCGTGTGAAAAAAGCATTCAAAACAGCAGCGTTATATATAGGCACGGCAATAGGCGCAGGCTTTTCCTCGGGCAGAGAGATTGCCCTGTTTTTCGGCGACTCCTCTCCCCTCAACGTCGCGATTTCCTCCGTCTTTATGTCTTTGCTTTGCGCACTCTTTCTTATCGCAGGCAAAAATCATCTCATGCCAAAAGGCAAAATCGTCAATCTCGGAATATTTACGGCGGCAAGCATATCGCTATGCTCAATGCTTGCAGGCGGCGATTACATAATGTCCTCGCTGACGGGAATCCCTCTTGCTTTCGGACTTGTAATGACAATTCTCGGCGGCATAATCGTAGTCCTCGGCATAGAGAAAATTCGCCTGTTAAACGCTGTACTCGTGCCAATGATAGTCCTTTCGATTTCGCTTATTTTCGCCAAACTCCCAACCCCGTCTTACACACTCCCGTTTGCGATTTCCAAGCCTATTTTGTACAGCGGACTAGACGTCCTTTTGGGCGGCGTAATCATATCCGAAGAGGGTGAAAACTTGTCCTACAAAGAGATTTTGCTCTCTTGTCTTTTGATATGCGGTTTTATGTTCGGAATGCTCTATATGCTCCAAACGGTGGTTTTATCCGACGTAAACAACAGTTTAATGCCCGTTTTGGCGATTTCCGAGCAATTACACCTAAAACCCGTCTGCGGCGTTTTGATTGCTGCTGCTATTTTCTCCACACTTGTGTCTTCGCTCAAAATCGTCAGCGACAGAGTGCAAAAAGCGATGTCCTGCACAAAAAAACTCGCCAAGTTTTCCGACGACAAACACAGATACGCAATCGTGTTTTTGTGCCTTGTCCTCGCCTACCCTTTGAGTTTCTTCGGCTTTGACAACATAGTTGACAACCTCTATCCGTTCAACAGCGTATGCGGTGTATCCTCACAGCGTTGACGATTGTCAAGTTGATTATCTTCATAATCAAAACCATAAAAGAAAAGCACGCCGGGAAGCGTGCCGATAAAAGTCTTGAATTAAACCGCATTGCCGCGGAACGCGTCACTCGTGATGATGACAGCAGTCATCATCACAGTCGCAGTCGTCGTCGTGGCAATGGCAATCGTCGTCGCAGTCGTGGTCGTGGCAGTCACAGTTTTCGTCATCACAACAGCAGTCGTCGTCACTATCAAAATCGTCGCACTCGCAATCTTCATCGTCGCAATCATGGCGATGCTCTTGCGTACCGTTGAAATAGTCCTCGAAAGGCGATTTGCGGCTGTCCTCATCCACTTCGTCAAGTCCTTTGAGATAGCGATAAAGCGGATCGTCCGAGAAATCTTGCTTTAAGTCGAAATCACCGCCCAGTTCCTCAACGGCGTTGCGAAGTTCCATATATTCGTTGTAATTTGGCTCATAATTTTCGCAAAAAGTCTTGAGCACTTCAACACCCTGCTCGTCGCCGTACGCGCCGATAAGCCTTGCAAAAAGCGCAACATCCTCCCCCTTATAAAGGTAACTCACAAGCCCCATAAAAATCGCTTTATTGCCCTTGTACTCAGAAAGCACTTCCATGAGCATTTTGCCCGTTTCACCCTCGAGAGTATAAATTTTGCTTATCATATCGTCCAAAATCGGCTCGCAATCTTCCATAAGATACTCGTACGCTTCCAATCTTTGAGGATATGGTTTGTCCTCGTCGAGCATCACGTCAAGCATTTCAAGCATTTCTTTTTTTGTCTTATTGTCGTCCATCTTCATCTCCGAAAACCATTTTGTAGTATCTATCAAACGTTGCGGCGTTAAGGCTGTATCTCTCAATAGTAATCACACGCATATTGAGCGGATCGTCCTCTTCGTACACTTTTGCGAGCAACACGCCCACAAGCGTGCGCATACTCTTCATAGTGGATATTTTGGCGTATCTAGGCTCGGTATACTTTGCTTTTCCGTCCTCAACGCACACGATTTTATTGATAATGTCGGTGAGTTTCGCAAGGTAAACGTTGGGCTCCTCGTCCGTGAACACGATATCGGATATACAATAGCTCACGGCGTTACTCAGCACGTTCGGCATCTTGTAATTGAAATATGCGTTGGGCAGCACCATCCTTACGCTCTTGAACCTGTCCTGCGCCACCACGTCAAAGTTGAAAAAGAACTTGTCGGTTTTCTCGTGAACAAGGCAGAAAAGCAATCTCGACATAAGCTCGAATGACAAATCCACGCTTATAAGCTGTCGCCTTATAAACTCGTCCACCCACTCGCAGTCCACAAGCGCGAGCTTATCGAGAATAAGGAATTTGAGGTTTTCGTTATCGTCCGAAAACGCCCACTCGATGAGTTTTTTGATTTGCATAGCGTCATCGTCCTTGATGTCGAGCACGGCAAACAGGTCATCGGGCGAAAGTTTGAGCACGGCGTCAAGTACCTTATATCTTCTCACCCTCTCGACGTATGGCAAATTCATGGAATACTGCACTTTTTCGGGCTCTGTCTTGTAAAGTTCGAGGAAATAATCGGCAGGCGAATACTCTCCGAAAATATTGCGCACTTTCACCATAACCTTGCGCGCCTCGTCCTTCTGTCCGAGATTGTAAAGCCCTTGCGATAGCCAAATCATCGTGTTGGGCTGCAAATCCAGACTTTCCAACACTCGCCTTGTGTATTTCACCACTTCCGCATGCATATCCATATTGACAAGCAAAGGCAAAATCATGAGGATATCTTCCATGTTCTTGTAGTCTTTTTGCAAAATCTCGTCGAGCACCTCATACGCCTCTTGAACCTTTTCTTCCATAAGATAAGCGGTTGCAAGCGTGCATTTGACAGAAAGGCTGTCGCCGTTTTCGGCAAGCATCTTTTGCGCGTTTGCAATGACGCTGTCGAGGTCGTTTTTCATCATGAGGCACACCAAAACAATATGATTTGCGGCGTTTTTGGACTTTGAACGAGCGTCAACCTCGTCCATAAGTTCTATTGCCTCGTCAAATTTGCGAGCACGCACAAGTTCGTACGCGCGCTCGATAAGCATCTCGTAATAATCCTCGCCTTTTGAGTATACGACGTGGAAACCGCCCTCGCTTCCGTTTGTCGCGCGTTCGTCGCCTTCGGGCAACTGTATATCGTATGCGTCGGCGATATCTTGAAGGTAGTATTCGGCGACTTCGGGCTGATTTAAGTCCATAAAATTCATTGCCAACTGATAAAAAATGCGTTCTCTAATCTCCTTGTCGGGATGTTGGGACAAGGTTTTATAGAGAGTCGCATTTGAAATATCCCATACGCCGAGCGAGGAATAAACGGTGGCAAGCGCAAGCGACGCTTCGTAGAAGCGGTCGTCAACGTTCAATGCCTTGTGTAGATTGACAATGCTTTTTTCGCTGTCGCCCTTTGAAAAAGCGTCGTCTGCAAGGTTGAAATAATCCTCTTTTGAAAGATTAAAACCTATGATTTGCGCCATTATTTTTTCTTTTTCTTCTTTGGATTCTGATAGGGTTTTGCAGGTTGATTTTTCTTCTTTTGACCTGCGTTTTGACCGTTTTGGGCTTTTTGTGCGCCGTTTGCATACGGATTTTGCTTTGCGGCTTTGCGTTGCTCGTATTTTTCAGTCTTGTCTTGATCCGCCTTTCTGTTGTGGCACTTCACCATGCCCCTGTCTGCAAGAGCAATCCAGCAAAGCGACATAAACGTGCATCCGACAAGCGACATTGCGATGCAGATGACGATACCGAGCGTTTTGTTGACTGCAAGAAGTGCGAGCGGAGCAGCGGAAAGCACGCCGGTAACGAGCGTAAATACGGCGTTGTTTGCGATGATAACGAGCGCGTTCTTAAAGCATTGCCCGAATGAAAGATTGTATGAAGTGAAAAGCCCCATCATCACCATCGGGATTGCAAGGAGCGGAATGCCAAACACCCAACTGAACACAACTGCGCAATATGCGCCTGCGCCTGCCGTGCCGAGAGTTTGTTGCTCGAGAAGGTACAAAAGAGCCTCGACCATACCGAGCCCCACGACCGTCATAAACAAGCCTGCAATAAAGAACTTCCCCCAATATTTGGCAAAACCGTACCAATATTGTCTTGAGAAGTTTTTGTAATAATTTTGATAATAACTGCGTTTTGCGCAATAGAACAAGCCGGAAAGCCCGAGCGAGCCGAAGAGCAAGCACGCCGCATACATAGCAAATACGGGCATCTTCACGTTGCGGTAAAGGCTTGCGATATTTTTTGCAAGCACGTCGCCGCCGCCTGGGAAGCCGACGCCGATATCGCCCATAAAGTTGCTGCTTCCGCCCACGTTTACGATGTTGGTTTCAAAATAGCCTGCAAACCAAGCAAAAATCACGATAAACGGAATCGCGAAAATCAAGAAGTACAGCGTGGATCTGAAAAGCAAGGAGAATTCTCCGCGCATACCGCCGCCGCCCTTCCGAAAAAGGTGTCGGGATATTCTTTTGTGGGGCGAGCCTCGGCAAGCCCTGCAACTACTATTTTTTGAGGTTCTTCGGGTTCGGTTTTCACCGTTGCGTCCGTAAACAGTTTCCCGAGCCAAAGCTTGGTTTGTTTCTCGGGACGCGCATACGCCGAATTTGTGGTGTTGTTTGCCATTGTCAAACTCCCTTAAAGCATAGATATAATGATTATACATTATTATATCTAAAATATCAAATGAAAAGCAAAAATTGTTTTCTTGCCGCCGGTTAGACAACTTTTTATCCGATTCACCCAAATTGTCGTTTTGCAAAACACTTAAAAACGACGTCGCGACGTCCATAATAATTAACAATTTACGCATATCGGATTTCCCACGTTTTTTAAAAATATTTTTTTGTCGAAATCTGTCGAATGGCGCAATGAAAAGAACGAATTTTTTGCGGCTTTCATATTATGTACAAAGTCTATAAAAACGTTAAATCCCCGTGGTCGACGTTAAATTTTGTACATAAGGGACTTTGGAGGCTATATGAAGAAATTTAACGTCGCCGTTGTCGGCGCAACCGGTATGGTAGGAGGCAAATTTCTGGAAGTGCTGGAAGAAAGGCAACTTCCCATCGACAACTATTATCTTTTCGCGTCCTCGAAAAGCGCAGGCAAAAAGATAAACTTTGCAGGCAAAGAGCACACCGTCATCGAACTCACCGAGGATAACGTAAGAGCTCTCAAAGGCAAAATTGATTTTGCCCTATTCTCGGCAGGCGCTTTCATATCCGAAAAATTTGCGCCGATATTTGTGGAAATAGGCGCGACCGTCGTCGACAACTCTTCCAAGTGGCGTATGTACGACGACGTGCCTCTTATCGTGCCCGAAGTAAATCCCGAGGACGTAAAGTATAACCGCGGCATAATCGCCAATCCCAACTGCTCGACGATACAAGCCGTCGTTGCGCTAAAACCGCTGTACGACGCATTCGGTATCAAGCGCATTGTGTATTCCACATATCAGGCGGTATCCGGCGCAGGCGTGCAAGGCTACAACGATTTGAAGGACGGAATAAACGGCGTGCCGCCCAAGAAATTTCCTCATCCGATTGCCTACAATATGCTGCCGCATATAGACGTATTTATGGATGACGGATACACCAAAGAGGAGTGGAAAATGGTTGTGGAAACGCGCAAAATTCTGCACGACGATAATTTGCGAATTACAGCCACAACTGTACGAGTTCCGGTGTTCTACGGTCATTCTGAGTCTATAAACGTCGAGTTCGTGCAAAAATGCACAAAATCCGACATTGTGAAAACGCTTGAAAAAGCGGACGGAATAGTGGTTATGGACGACACGAAAAACAACGTCTATCCCACGCCTCTCATTGCCGAAAATCACGATGAAGTTTTTGTCGGCAGAATAAGAAAAGACGATAGCGTAGACAGCGGCGCAAACTTGTGGGTTGTTGCCGACAACATCCGCAAAGGCGCGGCAACCAACGCAGTGCAAATCGTCGAATTGCTGATAAAGAATGCGGAGAAAAAACAGGAGGTATAAATGATTTTCAAGGGCGTCGCAACGGCACTTATTACGCCGTTCAAGGGCAATAACGTAGATGTCGAAGCATTTGAAAAATTGATTGATTTTGAGTATGACGGCGGCGTAAACGCCGTTGTCGTATTGGGCACGACGGGAGAGCCTGCCACAATGTCGCAAGAGGAAAAGGACTTGATTATAACTCTTGCCGTCAAGCGTTTAAAGGGCAAAATTCCCGTCATTGTCGGCGCAGGTTCCAACAGCACGGCGCAGGCAATCGAGGCTTGTCAAAACGCCGAGAGGCTTGGCGCAGACGGGCTGTTGGTGGTAACGCCTTATTACAACAAATGCACGCAAAACGGGCTTTTGGAGCATTACGGGGCGATTGCAAAACGCACGAATCTGCCGATTATCTGCTACAACGTTCCGTCCAGAACAGGCGTTAATATGCTGCCTGAAACTTTTTCGCGACTTGCAAGCGAATATAGCAATTTCGTTGCCATAAAAGAGGCAAGCGGCAATATGGAGCAGATAGAACAATGTCTGCGCCTTGTTCACGGCAAAGCGACAGTATATAGCGGCGACGACGCGTTAACCGTGCCCGTTATGGCAATGGGCGGCAGCGGCGTTATTAGCGTTGCAAGCAACGTCTGCCCCGCCTATTTTTCGAGAATGACCAATCTTGCGCAAAACGGAAATACCAAAGAAGCGGCAAAAATGCAACTCGACGCACTTCCCCTCATATCCGCACTGTTTTGCGAAGTCAACCCCATACCGATAAAAAAGGCAATGCAACTTAAGGGCTTTTGCGACGGAACGTTGCGACTGCCGCTCACCGAGATGTCGGCGCAAAACGCACAAATTCTGCAACACGTGCTCGAGAGTTTCCACGTATAAATTGTCAAAACGGATATCTCAAGTAAAAGCCTAGGATATGCATCAAACCACAAAAACCAAGTCGAAACCTAGGATAAAAATAGATTCTCTATATTAATTTCCATATAAATAATAACCACTAAAAAGCACCGCAAAAATGCGGTGCTTTTTGATGAAAACAAATCGTTTTTTTGTTATACTTTTGAAATCTCGCAGCCACGATTATGCTTTTGTCGGCGCTACAAAACCTTCTTTTGTGCAACCTTCGAATGCAGATTTCGCGACTGTTTTCAAGCCGTTTGTATCGCTGAACGTAAATGTCAAAAGCTCTGTGCAGTTGCCGAAAGCACGTTCTCCGATGTTCTCCAAAGAGGATGAAACAACGACTGTCGTGAGTTTTGCGCATCCCTTAAACGTATCTATGTCGATTGATTTGAGCGCTGTGTTTTTGCTCAAATCGACACTTTCGAGTCCTGCGCCTTCAAAGGCGTTTGTGCCGAGATAATTGAGCTTGGTCGCCCTTGACAAATCAATGGATTTGAGTGATTCGCAGCCTGCGAACGCACTGTTTCCGATATATTCGACGGATTCGCTTACATATCCGACTGTCTTGAATTTGATGTTGTTTGCAGACGTATAAACATACGGAACAACCTCTGCGCCCTCTTCGCCTTCCGCTGTCGAAACGTATTTGATTGCGTTGTATCTGTAAATTGTATCAGGCAGGAACACTTCGGTGTTTGCGTTGACCGTAACGCCTTCGCTTATGCCTACAACGTTATAGACAATGCGTTTTGCGCCCTCGGTTGCTTCGGTAACGTATTGAGCGCCGATAACGAGAACTCTGTCATATTCAACGCCTTGGAGGTTGCCTACGCTGACGTATTTGACGGTTTCGTTTTCCGTTTCGACCTTGTTTATTACGTCAAAGTTGTAGTCGTTGAGAACAGCAGTTTCGTCGTCCACTCTTTGCGCGGTATAAACATGCTCGAGCGCGGTGCATCCTTTGAATGAATTTACGCCGATTCTGACGATATTTCTGTCCAAATAGATTGCTTTGAGTTTTGTATAGTCCTCAAACACGCCGTGTGCGGATTGGACGTCGCCGATTTGCGTAACCGTATAAACAACGCCGTTTTTGGTGTATGTTGTTGGCAACACTATAGTTTCCATACTCTTTGCAGACGCTTTGCAACCGACTATTCTTGCAGTCATAGAGATGTCGTCGGTTTCATATTGGAAAAGATTTGCGTCTGCCTCGAGGACTACGGAATAGGTTATCGTTTGGGTAAGTTCGTTTGCAGCGTCCGTGCGGCTGTACTTGATATCCAGCGTGTGCAAACCGAGCGTTGCGGTGTTAATAGGCGCTTTTTCAACGCCGTCGACTCTTACCACTTCGAAACCTTGAGCAGTGGCAAGCGGTTTTTGCGTTACGGAGCCGTCCTGACCAATCATATTGACATGGAATCTGTTGAAATAGTTGACGGGAGTGCCGTTGATGGGGATTGCAACGGCGCTTATTTGCTCGATTGCGATAAATTTCGACTTCTTGACGTTGTATTCTACGCTAAACACGTACGTTCCGATGCCGTGGAAGTCAACCGTGAATTGAGCGGTGCCCAGTTTTTCGTCCAACGTGCTGAAGCCTTCAATGCTCTTAACGGGAATACGGTGGACGTTGCCTGCTATGTCTTTGTATGCAAACGTAACCTTTACGCTATCCACGGACGTTGACGTATAGAACGTCGGCAACGGCTCGCTTGCGACGTCGCCGCCAAAGCCTTCCAGCCAGAACGCGTCGCTGCTTGTCTTGCCGTTGGCATTTATAACTGCGCCGTTATGCGGATATTTGCCGACTTTCGTTTCATAGAAACTGTCTGTTTCTTTTGCGCCGATTGCATCCACAATCGTTACGACAAACGCATTGCCGTCCGCAGGAGTGTTGTGGCAACCCTTGTCGCTGCCGTCGTACGTGAACGTCAGGATATACTTGTTTACGCCCTCTTCATAGAGGTCGGGATAATTGTCTTTTGTTATAAGCGTTGCGGCTACCGCATTTTGAGTCATATCCAAATCTTCGCGTCTGACAACCTCGGTGTTGCTTGTTATCACAAGCGCGTCTGCGATAGTGGAACCGTAAGCGGATACGATTGCGTCGATTGGGCTTTGATTGCTGTTTTTGCGCAAAACAAGGTGCGCCATTGCGTTGTCCGCAATCCACACTGCCTTGATATCCTCGGTGATAAATCTCGAGCGATATTGCTTGTAAAGTCTTATCCAACCGATTGTCGCGTTGTCCGTAACGTCGTCGCCGTCTTTGTGCGCGTCGAGGAAGTCTATGACTTCTTTACGGAAGAAGAATCTGACAGTGTCGAGCAATCTGCCGTTGCCGTCCGCAAAGGCGTATTCGGAGATTTCAGGTGCGCCCGTAAGTTTGTTTTGGGCGGCATCGACGTCAACCCTGTGCATAATCAAGCTGACCAAGGAACTTGCGCCTGCAAATGCGTAATCCTCAATCTTTTCAACAGTGTCGCCGAGTTGAATGGTTGCGATTTGGTTGGCAAACGTATCGAATGCACGCTCGTTGATTACTTTGACGTTTGAGGGCAACACAATGTCGGACTCGACGCCTACGCTGCCCGAATAATAAATGGTGAGCATATCGTTGATGACAGTGAAACCGTTTTGGGTGAACTTGCCGTCTTTCTTTATCCACTTTGTCATGCTGAACGCGTCTTTGCCGATTGACAAGATTTCTTGGGGAAAAGTGATTGTAATGTTTTCAATGTTATTGCAATCTTTGAACGCGTTTGCGGCAATATGGTGCACGTAAACCGGGTTTCCGTTATTCGTCGGAATGGTTGCGCTTGTCGCCGCCGTATCGAGGAAGCGATAATACACTCTGCCGATGATGATTGCAGTGTTGCCTGCAACGTAAACGTTGCTCGATTCCGAGATGAGTTTCGCACATCCGTCAAACGCCGTTTCTCCGATGTACGCAAGTTGCGAATTTGTTGACACGTTGAACGTATCGAGGTTGACGCAACCTGCAAACGCGCCGTTGTTGATTCTTTTAACGCCGTCGCCGAGAGTTACGCATGCAATATTCGTACGATTTGCAAACGCGCCGTCTGCAATCGTTGCCACTTGCGTCAAGGACGTAAGATCGATTGAAGTTATTGTTTCGCCGTTTGCGTCAACGTCCGCGCCGACGTACTTGTAAAAAACGTCGTTGACGATGAAGAAATCGGTGTCGTGTTTCTCTTTGTATTCGTTTTCAAAACGAGATCTGTAGAATACGTTTTTGCCAAGTTCTTTGATTGCGGAATTTGACGGGAATTCGACTTCGGAGAGCTCGGGGCAATGCGCAAACGCCTGCTCGCCTATCGCGGTGAGATTGCTTGCCTCGGACATGTCGATTTTGAGCAAGGCTTTGAGGTTCATGCAAGACCTTGCGGAAATCTCGGTTATCGGGCATTCTTTGCCGCTTATAACGAGAGAAGCAGGGATAATAAGTTCGCTTACGGACTCGTCCGCAATCTTGTCAATGCGGATACTGCCGTCCGACTTGATTGTAAGGCAATCCTTGAAAACGACGTCGGTGTAATAGCCGCTCAACCTTTCAAGACGCGCTCTGTCGCTTTCGCCTTCGATCTCTTTGAACGTCCACTTGATATAGCCGATATCGTCTATTCTGCCCGTCGAATCGGACTCCACCTTGTCGACTTTTGCAGGCTCGGTGCATTGATAATCTCTGTAAATGCCGCTGTATGCAACGTAATTTTCACTGCCCTTGACAAGTTTTTGAGTCATGTCGGCAAAAGTGAAATATCTTGTGTTTTCCTTGATTTGCTCGTCGGTGGTCGACTCGAAAGCAAGAACTTTGAAGATGTATTTGGAATAATCTACGCCGTACGCAAGGTTTTGCGCCACGATTCTGTTGATTGCATGGCTTTCAAGACCGAATCTCGACGTTGTATCGACAAGTGTGTAGCCCTTCGGGATATTGTCGTCGGACTTGATGCCCAACGAGTTTGTAACGCCTTGCGGATATACGCCGCCCATTGTGTAAAGCGTAAATGTATAATCGCGTTCCGTCCAACGCGCGACAAGCGTGATGTCCGTGCTACCTACGCTTTGTGAGAAAGACCAAAGCGTGTCGCCTTCGCTATATTTTCTGTCGCCGTCGTTGTCCTGATACCAACCTGCGAAATAGTAACCGTTGAATACGTTGAATTTGTCAACAACAGGCGCTTGGATTTTGCCCGTGCCGCGAACTACGCTTTGATCGACAAGTATTGCGCCCTTGGCGGATTCAAGAACAGGCTCGGATTTGCCGTATTGCACGGTTGCGTCGGAAGGTCTGTTGAGAAGGAGCGTTGCTTTGATGACGTTGGCGGTCCAGTTTGCTTTGAAAGACATATCGGACGAAATCGTAAAGCCGCCGCCAAAGCCGGAAGTTGCGGAAAGAGTTTTGTTGTTGCCGTACGTTACGGAGGACAAAGCCATGCCGTCGCACACCATTCTGAATGCGTCGGTGAAATCGTCCCAACTTGCAAACGTAATGTCCTTATCGACCTTGACAGTGCCTTTGCCGCCTTTGAACGTGCCGAAGTATGCCGTGGCTTTATCGTTGTTGAGGTCAAACGCGAGAGTAACTTGTTCTGCCTCTGTATAGCGGTCTTTCAAGTGGAGCGCAAAAGAGCCTTCCGCACTTTTGTCGTTGCCGACAGATACGGAAACGTAGACCATATAATGACCTTTTTCCCATTCGATCGGAGAACCGAACTTTTCCAAATAATTTATTTCGTTACCGTTTTCGTCGCGCTTGCCGTCCGTGATTTTTGTAACCATGGAATCCGACAAATTGCCGCCGTTGACGACTGTTGTGGATGAGCCGTCGGTATAGACGATGCTGTACTCCACGTCGCTCATATCGAATTCATCGCAATAAATGCTGCTGAAAACGGACGAAACGGCTTTGGGCATACTGAATTTGAGGTATGCGTTGATATTGCCGTCGCTCTTGCCGCCGTTGACGTCGCCTGCGCCGATTTCGTCGGGCAACTTATCGATTTGCCCTTTATTGCAGGCAACGAGCGAAAGCGTCAACAAGACGCAGAGGACTAAAATCAGGAATAATGTTACTTTCTTTCTCATACACTTTCCGCCTTATACGTACGCGCGTGAACGCGCACCATAAATATAAGAATACAAATATAATACTACAATATCCTCATAAAATTGTCAACAGCAAATGCTAAAGGGGCGCGAAAGCAAACAAAAAAACCGCTTAGAATGCGGTTTTTTGCTTGAAAAATTTTGAAATTATTTTTGTTGCTTGTACATTTCCTCTATCGCAAGGACGTATTTTGTGGACGCTTTCCGCTCGGCAAACATAAATCTGTACACGTGTTTGTCGTCGTACATATCAAGCGCAGTGCCCGGCAAATTTGCCACTGTGTCCGTTCGGTTTATCGGGAAAACTATGTCCTTAAACTCGTCCTCTACAGGCTCTGTGCCCTGCTTTTCGTCAACGTCGTAAGACATGGTGTTTACGCCGTATTTGGACTTCACGCCCTTCGGTCTTGTCTGCCAGTCGGTGTGAAAACGGAGGCTTTGTCTGTCAAGCGTCATAACGCCGCTTGCCACAAATCTGTAACCGTTGTTTTTCTCGTTTTCCACAAACAAATTGACTTTGTCGGATATGCAAAAACCGTCATTTTGCACTTCTTGCGCAACCATGCCTCTTTGCAAAGCATACCACAAATCTATGCGCTTCAAACTTGTGCTGTCGCCGATGGGAACAAGCCTGCCGTCATAAGTATAAACAACGTCGTTTCCGCACTTTTCGCAAGTGAGATGGCTGCCCTTGCTCGTCATTGTAAATTCGCTATGACAATTTGGGCAATAATACAAAAGTCGCTCCAAGCCCTCGGCATAGTGTCTGCCTTTGAATTTTACGCCGTTGTCAACTTGCCACTTGTGTTCGTTGTGCGCAAGCGCGTCCGTGATTTTTTGCAAAATCTCTTCTTTGGGCAGCGTTTTGGTTTCCTCTTTTGTGAAAAGCATATCGCAATCGGTGAGGACTTTCCCTCTGCGCACAAACCGCAAATTGTACGCCCATTTCGGTCTTGCGAGCGACGCGCCGCGCATTTTGATAACTCCGACCGGATATCCCAGCCATTGAACAAGTCTTGCGATAGATGGCAAAATCGCGCCCGTTTTGCCGTCCGCAGATACTTTGCCCTCGGGACAAATCAGCACGCTTATGCCTGCGTCGAGATATTTTTTGATGTTTTTGATGCATTGATAATCCGCAAAATACTGCTTTTTGGTGATTGCGTGATAGCTGCCGAGAAGTTTTGCGAAAATCGGCATGGAATACATCATGTTTTCCGCAACGACAAAGTTGAGAGGCGCGCCCTGCATCGCCGAGGAAAAGTGTATAAAATCGTACGCCGAAAGATGATTGCACACCACAAGCATGGCGCCGTTTTTCTTTTGCGCCTTAAACGCTTTGGATTGAGTGCATTTGCCGTGCAAAAACGGTCTTATAAATCTGCACAACCCCAAAAAGAAACGACAGTACGCTTTGGAAAAAGGCACGTCGTTTTTGTTGATATGGTTTTGGGTTGTCGCTTTTTTGTCCATACGTTTTTTATACCAAATACCAAGCGCAATGTCAAGACATACGCGCTATAAGCACTCATTTTAAGGAGTTATTCTAGCAAAAATTCCGCAACTTGCGCAGTTAACTTTTCGTTGATTGAAAAATCCATAGTTTTAATAAATTTTTCTTCAATCTGCTCATGCGTTTTTTTGGCAAGATTAAGTTTTTCGACGGCAAACGCCGTTTGCAAAACTCTGTCGTTTTCCTCGTCTTTTATGTCCTCTTCAAAGCCCTTTTTGCAAAACACGCCGAGATTGACTCGCTCGCTTACGTCGCTTTTGAAATGCCCTGCGTCGGACACGACCGCAACTCCGCCTCGCAGTACGCCCTCGTACTTTGTGGGATCGAGCGGATTTTGGAGCAAAGTGCAACCCTCGAGCAATTTCGAAAGCTCGTCAAAGAACACGCTCATTGCGTACTCGCATCCGTCCACAAGATAAATT
>SAMEA104315437__coassemble_549_pt1 | contig 17613 bp, 12 predicted proteins | sample SAMEA104315437__metabat2_low_PE_024 | metagenome-assembled genome bin SAMEA104315437 (sample SAMEA104315437) | gut metagenome | biome: Monkey gut; feature: monkey-associated habitat; material: faeces | place: China | collected 2013 | reverse complement strand
ACCTTTTTCGGTTTGCAAAAATTTGCGGATAATAAAAATCCCCGATCTTCGTCGGGGACGGTGCTTGGGAGGACTCTTTTGTCTAAAAATTAAATATCCGCCACTACAGGCGATGGTTTTATTGTCGCTAAAGGTTGCAACAAAAAACGCCTGGAAAACAGGCGTTTTTATTTCCTTTGATGTTTTTGCGTTTTATGCGATTCTTTCAACTTGATAGGTCGTTCCGTTTTCTCTTTCTGTGGGGTTTATCGTCATATTCTCGTCATTGACGACGATTTTGCCGTCCTTACAATATATCGAGAATACTCCGTTTGCTTTTACCGCCGCGACCTTATCTGCGTCGAATGTCTCGGAAAGATATATCGGCATTATATCGATTACGATTTGAGAACAAGTTTTCGAACTCGAATATGCCGTATAGGTGCTAATCGAGCTTATGTTTTCTCCGGTAGCAACGTTTATGAAACGCGTGCGCACGTCGCCGTTTTCATAAGTATAATATCCGCTTTCGCCTTTTGAAATGGCGTAATCTTTAAACATAACGACCGACATTTGATTTTTATACGTCATCCTTCCTGCGACGATTGCGCCGTCAGAAGTCTTGTCGAATATATTTGCTTGCAATTCGTCGTGAGCCTCGCTTAAATTGCGCGTGAAGCCATCATAACTCGATATAACGCCTTTATCGTAACCTGCATTAGTCATCGCGCTTGCAATATAGTCTATCGCGAATGCGTTTTTTGTCCAGAAGAAGTCCAGATATACGGCGTTTTGCTCTCCAAACGAGTTTTTATACTCGTCGGACACCACAAGCTTGACGACGTTTCCGTCCATAAATTCGATGCGGACGTGATTGCCGTCGGACGCAAACGCAATCATTTTGTCAAAATACTCTCTTGCTTCGGCGTCTTTCGTCGGGTCGAAACGCGCGGCGTCGTTGTCATAAACACAGCCAAACATTTCGTCATAGTACGCATAAATCGGCGCATAGTACAAAAATCTGTTGTTTGCGTCGTCAAACGCTTTGAGCGAATTATACAACAGCGCAGGAATTTTTACTTCTTCATTGGGATGAGCGTTGAGATAATACAAGTTGTTTATTCCGTCCACATTCTCCGTTGCATAGAACACTTTGTACGCGTATTCGGTTGCCTCAGTATACTTCGAAGCAACGTTTTGACGATACTTTTTGTCTTGGTTTTTGTCAAAGTAATATGTAAAAACAAATTCTCCGCCGCAGTTTTGCGATGACGAAGAGTCGGCAGGTATGCCAAACCACCCTGCTTCGACTCTCAACAGAACCACCATAACGACGGCAAAACAAACGATTGCAAGCACCAAGAATAACACGAAAAGCGAAATTCTCAACTTTACGTTTTTGTTTGACACCTCGATTTGTTCGACAGGCGGAGGCGTGAGAAGGTTTTTGTCTTTTGCATATCTTTTCATAATCACCTTTTATAAAAAGGTTTAGCCGCATGCTAAACCTTATGTTTTTATCTTAGCGTTAGGAGCAGGAAGAACAGGAATAGCAACAGCAGCACTCCTATCAATATAAACCCTGCAATAGCGCCTTTCTTGAACGCTTTGAAGTTCTTTATATAATTAAACTTCTTGAAGATATACGCCGCAATTATACCCGGAATCGGCAAGAAGAACGACAACACTTTGTACCATGTGCTACCGGTATCGTGCACGGGGGTTTCGAGGATAGGCTCGGTTGCAACGTCCACAACTTCCGTCTCTTTTTCGGCATATTCGAGAGCTTCCTGTTCGGTCATAAACGAAGAAGATTTGAGCGGTACGCCCTCTTCTCTCACGCGCTTATACTCTTCGATTTCTTTCTTGTTTCCGAAGATATAGTGATTGTGGCCTATGCATACCATTTCGGGTTTATCTTCGCTGTAATCGTGTTGCGACGGGTCGTATACAAAAAGCTTCTTCTTCTTTTCAAGTTTCGGATCCGGGATTGGAATTGCCGATATAAGCGATCTGGTATACGGGTGAAGCGGATATGCAAAAAGCTCTTCCGCATCCGCGATTTCCACGATTTCACCTTTGTAAATAACGCCGATTCTGTCCGAAATGAAACGAACTATTGACAAATCGTGCGCAATGAAAAGGTACGTTGTGCCTCTTTCCCTTTGGAACTTGTTAAGAAGATTGAGCACCTGCGCGCGAATTGACACGTCCAAAGCCGAAATAGGCTCGTCCGCAACAACAAGCGACGGCTCCATAATCATAGCCCTTGCAAGACCTATACGTTGGCGTTGCCCGCCAGAAAACTCGTGAGGATAACGCGTAAGGTGTTCTGGAAGCAAACCGACTTCTTTGATCATTTGCTCGACCTTTGCAACTCTGTCTGCCTCGTCCTTAAAGAGGTGAAAGTTGTAAAGACCTTCGGATACGATATAGTCGACAGTCGCACGTTCGTTGAGCGATGCGGCAGGATCCTGGAAAACCATTTGAATGCTTCTAATGACCTGTCTGTCAAGTTTATGCGAGATTTTACCCGAAATACGCACTCCCTTGTACCGAATTTCGCCCTTTGCGCAAGGATTGACTCTGATAACGGCACGACCGATTGTGGTTTTGCCTGAACCCGACTCGCCGACAAGCGAGAACGTTTCGCCTTTATAAATGTCAAACGACGCGTTTTTGACTGCTTTGACAGCCTTGTCGCCCTTGCCAAACGTTATATCGACGTTCTTAACGGACAAAAGGATTTCTCGCCCGTTTTCGTCAACAGGACCTTGTTCGGGGAGCGTATTTACGCGATTCTTGTATTGGTCGATTTTAGTTTTCCAGTTATCGCCGATTCTTTTGAAGTATCTTTGGATTTTTCCGCCCACACCTTTAAACCAGTCGCCGATAGCCTTGCCTGCGGATTTCTTTTGAGGCTCGGCATCCGTTACGTCGGCATTTTGAGCGGCAGGATTTTCTTCCGTCAATGATTCTTCGACAGCGTCTTGCTCGCAAACTTGTTCTTGTTCAACGACGTCGTTTTCAATATGCTCTTGTTGTTCTACTGCGAGTTCTTGCTCGACGGGCGTGGAGTTATCCAATGCGGAGGTTTGGATATCGTCGATAATTTTGTCTTTGTCCATCATTTTACCTCCTCGATATTGAATGCTTTGAGCAGTCTGCCGTGAATATCTTTAATGATTTCCGGTTTTTCGATTTTCGGTGCTCTTGGATCAAGAAGCCACGTCTTTGCAAAGTGCGTTTCGCTCACTTGGAACATTGGCGCTTCTTTGAGAGTATCGACCTTCAGGCAGTACGGATTTCTCGGAGCGAACGGATCGCCGATAATCTTGTTATACAGCGACGGCGGCGTACCCGAAATAGAATACAACTCGGTATTCTTCTCTGCGAGCTGAGGAAGCGAAGACAACAACGCCCAAGTATAAGGATGGCGAGGGTCATAGAACACTTCGTCAACCGTACCGAGTTCGACGATTTGACCGGCGTAAAGCACGGCGACTCTGTCTGCGATATTCGCAACGACGCCCAAATCGTGTGTGATAAACACGATTGTATAGTTAAATTCTTTTTGCAAATCCTTGATAAGTTTGAGGATTTGAGCCTGAATCGTAACGTCAAGTGCGGTTGTAGGCTCGTCGCAAATAAGAATCTTCGGTTGACAAGAGAGCGCGATTGCGATAACGATACGCTGCCTCATACCGCCGGAGTACTGGAAGGGGTAATCGTCATAGCGGTTTTCCGCATTGGGAATACCGACCTTTTTCATAAGTTCGATGGCTTTTCTTCTCGCTTCTGCTTCGGAGCAGTGTTGGTGCTTGATTATGATAGACGAAATCTGTTTGCCGATAGTTATAATCGGGTTGAGGGATGTCATCGGGTCTTGGAAGACTGTTGCGATGCGCGTACCTCTGATTTTCTGCCAGTCTTTCGTATACTTGATTTTTGCAAGGTTAAGCACGCAAACGCCGTGCAGTTGCGTTTCGGTTGTACCGTCGAGAAATTTGACTCTGAACGCAATCGGGTCGAAAATCTGATTTAGTTGCTCGTCGTTTGTGAGATCGACGCCAAGACGCATAGCCTTGCGAAGTGCAATAATGAGCTTGACAATGAGTTTAAATCTTTCAAGCGCGCCGTATCTTCCGACCGACAGATAGATTTCCTTGCCTATGATCTCGTTGCGATGTACGGTTTCTTCGGTGATTTCGCCTTGCAAAGCAATTTTGTACTCCTCTTTGAGTTTCGCCATATTTTCGGCATAGTACTTTGCAAATTCGACGTCTGCCTTCGCGGCTTGCTTGTGTGCGCGAATGGTTTGAGCTATCTGTTTTTGAAGAGCTTTGATCTTCTTGTCGCAATCGGAAATAATTCCGTTCGTTTCCTTAACCCTATCCCTTTCCTTGCGCGTATTGAGCGTGAGTTTAAGGTTATAAGCCTCCGTGCGTTTGAACTTGAGATCGTCGATCTCATCCTGCATTCTCTCGTGCTCTTGCTCGCTTAGGGTATATTTTTCTTTCTTTTCCGCTTTGAGAGCAAGGATTTTTTGGTAAATATCCGCGCCGAGCTCGAGTTTCGAGCCATTGTTGAGTTGTTTCAAAACTACGTCAAGAAGGAATTTGTCGAATTTCGTCGGAGTTGCGACGGTATCTGCAAGTTCGTCGTCATTAAATATGAGTTCTCCTTGCGAAATGAAACCGTTTGAATCGAGCATACCCGCAAACGTTTTTGTAAAGACGGATTTGCCCGAGCCCGATTCGCCGACGATGGCGATGGATTCGTTTTCATAGATATCGAGAGAAATTCCGCGAATTGCGGTAAGGATTCTGCCTCTTACGCGAAATTTAACTTCGAGATCTTTGACTGATAACAAAACTTTTTTATCTTCCATACGTCACCTCACATATGCGTTCTCGGATCGGAAGCGTCTCCGAGTTTTTGTCCGACGACGTAGAGAACTATCGTGATAATTGCCGTTACCGTAACAGGCGCCCAAAATTCGAGTTCCCAACCGGGCACGAACATAGTACTGTTTGTCGATTGAATCAACTGACCGAGCGAAGTTTCCGAAAGACCGATTCCGATGTAAGAAAGGAAAACCTCCGACGAGATGTAACTCGGAATTTCCGTTGCAGCCAAAGTAACTATAATTGACGTCATAAACGGCAAGATGTTTCTCATTGCGATGCGGAAAATCGGAGTGCCCAAACACTTCGAAGCAAGGTTGTACTCTCTGTCGCGGATGATGATAACCTGCGTACGGATAAAGTATGCGATGAACAGCCATCCGGTTATCGTCATTGCAAACACGAGCGTCCAGAAACTCGCCGACATAATCATGACCATAACCGAAATAAACAATATCGACGGAACGTTGCCGATGATGTTGTACACTTCGGTCATAATCTTATCGACTTTCTTCGAGAAGCCCCAGATTGCGCCGATAACGATACCCACCGTCATATTTATAAGCGCGCACACGAGAGCAAGGCTGATTGATATTCTTGCGCCCGTCCAAATCGCGTCAAACGTAGGCTCGCCCGACGCGCCCGTGCCGAGGATATAGTGTATGCTAAATCCGAATTTGTCGATAGCGTCAGACGGCGACAAATGTTGCGCCGAAAGGTCGCTTATGTTTGCAGTCGGGTTATAATTTATGCACATCGGGTAGATGTATGCAAACACAATAACCAACAACAATATCGAAAGCAATATGATGTTGAGTTTGTCTTTGAAAAACACTCTGAACACAGATTTCCAATAGGAATATCTTGGCGCGGTGATTTTTTCGGATTCGAGCTTGTTGTTGTCAACGTGCGAGAACAGCTCCTCATCCGACATATTGAATTCTTGAAGGTCTATAACTTTATTTTCCATATCGTCACCTCGCCTTGTCAGAGAAAGAAATTCTCGGGTCTACCATTGACATAAGAATGTCGCCGAGTATTATCGAAACGACCGACAACGCCGCATAGAATAGCGTTACGCCGACGATAACAGAGTTGTCGTACTTGTTGATAGCGGTCGTAAGCAAGTTTCCTGCGCCGGGAACGGTGTATACGCGTTCTGTAATAATTGCGCCGGTGAGCGCGCCGAGCACGCTACCGGGAATTCCGTGTACAAGAGGAATAATTGCGTTTTTGAGAATATGCTTATTGAATATTTCTCTTTCACTCAAACCGCCTGCTCTTGCAAACTTGACGTAATCGGAATTTTGCTGGTCAATCATATATCGTCTGAGCCACTTCATGAGATTCGCAACCGAAGGAAGCGCGAGCGACACGATAGGCAAGATGTACATAAGCGTCGTCGGCTCGGACACACTGAACGTTGTCGGCAAACCGATTGCTCTGCCGATTGCGCTGAATATAAAGATATAAGCAAGCGAAGGCACAGCCATAATGAAAATTATATAAATCGTGCCGAGTTTATCAAGGAGTTTATCCTTGTTTCTTGCCATCATAATACCGAGCGGCACACCGAGCACGTATGCCATAATGACGGATAAAATGCCGATTACAAACGAGAAGCCCATCTTCGACATAGCGGCGCCGTTCACCGTAATCATGGTATAATCGTCAGTATAATGTTCTTTGTTATAATCGCTCAGATTCCTTGACCCTTTTGAGTACTTCGCAGAGTGCAAATTGTCTGCGCTCAGCTCTGTAACGCCCGTCGGATAATGGATTGTCGATTGCTCGAAACCGCCCTGACTGTTGGTCATCGTATCGGCAATATCAATCCCTTTGTTTACAGAGTAAGAAACGCCGAGATTGATTTTGACAATGTTTTGATGTATAAACGGGAATTTATTGTCAAAATACACCAAATATTTATGCTTTGTACCGTTGCCCATAATTGCGGGAGCGAATTTCTTTCCGCCGTATACGGGGTCGTACCAAGTGAAAGAAAGACCTCTCTCACCTTCTACTTCGTCCGCATAATGAATGGAATCAACGGATATTATTCCGGAGAAATAATTCCACATACGTTTGAGCAGATGAATGTCTTTGTATGCGAAAAGTTGAGGGTTACCGCCCTTTGATTTAAATCCTTTTAATCGCGTAACGGTATAGCCTTGCGACTCGTAGTATTCGGTAAATGCCTTCACGTATTTTGCAGTGGTCGCATTATCCGCGTCAACGGTTCTACCGAGCGAAGCGGCGGTTTTGCGTGTGCTTGCGTCGATTTCGCCGCTACTTTCAAGGCTTGTTAAATAATCTGAATACGGAACGTAATCTATGTAACCGTAGTTCTCCCAAACTTGATACTTATACACGGTCAAATCGTTCCCGCCAAGTTTCGTAATAACGGAATCGTTTGAAAGCACGAGTTCTCTATCCATCAACGAAAAAATGAGCAACATAACGATGCCCACCACGATTATGATGGAAATAATCCCGCGTATAAGTCTTTTTACAAGATATTTTGCCATTGTTTACTCCAAGGTTTTTTATTACAGCAAGGGATGAGTCATTCTCATCCCTTGCCGAATAAATCTCGTTCATGGCGCAGATGCGCCATCAACGCAATTCAGTCATTAGAAAATGCCGAGGCATTTCAACATGTAGCCGCCTTCTGCAACTGTATCAAGATAAGACGACGGATCACCGAAGTCGGGGCCCCAACCTGCGAGATCGTAAATGTCGTAGTTTGCTTGATAACCGGAGCTGATTCTGTAACCGGAAGACAGCCATTCGGGTTGCGTGGATGCTGCGACGAGGTTTACGATAACCTTTCCTTCAAGGCTACGTTCGATAGATTGTTTATAAGCGTTTGCTTTGTTCGTGTAGACGGTACTGCTGGACAAGTACGGCAAGTCGATATAAATCGGTTTGCTTGCGCTGACTTCGATGCCTTGTTCTGCAAGTTCCGAAATTGCGATTGCAAGTTCTGCTTTTGCATTTTCTGCATTGTACCATCCGTCATAACCCGTGCTTCCGCCTGCGCCGTCATCTGCGTTCGGATCCCAAACTTTGATCTTCACGCCGTCTGCGTTGATTTGCGCTTGCATGATTTGACCGTAGAAAGTACCTGCTTTGAATTCCGTAGCCTTGCCGTTGATGTCAACGGTAACGTCTTCCGCCAAAGAAACAAAGTTGCCGGGAGTGTAGCTGTTGATGAGAGAAACAGATGCAAGATCTGCGCCGACTGCTTGTGCGTTGTACGTTACTCTGTCAAGACCCATTGCAAGAGCTCTGCGGAAGTGAACGTTTTGTGCCGCTGCAGTTGATTTTTGAGCTTGTTCAAGAGTCTTGGGAGAAACAAGCGCGGTTTCGTCGTTCATGTTTGCGTAGTAGGTACGATTCAAGTTGACGAAGTTGACGAAAGAAGTTGCGTTCGGAGTGGACACGTAGTGATACGTAGAGAACACCGTTCCTTCTTTTGCTTTTTGGAGAGCAGCAGCATTGAGGCCTGCGCCGTCAAGCACGCCCGACATAACGTCGTCATATGCTTTTGTTGCAACGGAACCGTCGTTGTAGTGCCATGTGATTTTGTCAACGTTGATACCGTCTTTATTCCAGTAGCTTTCGTTCTTGGAGAACACAACTTCGCTTTCTGCCGCATAAGAAGTAACTCTGTAAGGACCGCAGTAAGCGATATCGTTTTGGGTCTTACCATAAGTGTAATCTTCTGCCGCCGCATTGAAGTCTGCGCCGAACTTACCGCCCTTGGATACGTAATAACTTCTGCTCATCGGAGCAAAGATGTTGTATCCGAGCATGGTGAGGAAATAGCTTGTGGGTTGTTCAAGAGTGTAAACCACCGTGTAGTCGTCCGTTGCTTTGACGCCGACTTCGTCAATGGTTGCGGTGCCTTCGCAATACTCCGTTGCGTTTTTGATAACGCCTTGGACAAGGTATTCAAGACCGCCTTCTGCGTCGAGCATATGTTGCAAACCTGCCACGAAATCGTCTGCTTTGAGGTCTGCAACCTTTCTGCCTTGAGAGTCAACCCAAGTCAAACCTTCACGGAGATGGAACGTATATGTCAAACCGTCTTCGGAAATGTCATTAGATTGTGCAAGCGCGGGGCGCAAATTGTTGAGAGCATCATACTCCAACAAAGAATCGTACGTGTTGATGATTGCTTCGGAATCTTCGGAGTTAGATGTTGCAAGAGCGTCCCAAGTTTGAGGATCAGAAACATAGCCGATGTCATACGTTCTCTTTACGCTGTAACCTTTCGATGCAAGATAAGTTTTGACGTAAGATTCGTATTCGGAACCGAGCTTGTTTTCGGATTTCATCTTTGCCCATTCTGCTTTCATTGCCGCTCTATCGCTTGCCGTGATGAGTTTGTCGGCAACGATTACGTTGTGGAAACGTTCACGGTCGTTGCCCCACAAAACAGAAGTGGTGGTGTTGGGAGCCGCTTTGCTGATTGCATAGTTGCCGCCTTGTGCAGTTGTGGGAAGGAACACGCCGGATTCCATCAATTTTGCTTCTGCAATAGCCATAAGCGCATATCTTTTGCTGACATTTTCTGCCGCAAGCGCTTTTGCATATGCCGTTTTGAATTCGCCAAATTGTGCGTCATAGATTTGTTGAGATTTGGCAAGATATGCCTCTTGGTCTACTTCAGGATGTCTAACGGGCATTTCGGGATCGTCACCCTTCGGGTTGCACGCTGCGAATACGCCGATTGAAAGCACGAGAACCAAGACCATTGCCAAAATCGCAAATATCTTTCTTTGCTTCATTGTTGTTACCTCCATTTTATGTTTTTATTGTGTTGTGAGTTGCTGCTTAATTTCTTGTTCCGCAAAATTGTTTAAACTTTTTTGCGATTTCGCTTGCTTTTAGTCAAGCATTTGTTGTATAGTACATAGATTTCCACAAAATTTCAATCTCTTGTGATGTTCATATTATAAGTGCAGTTTTCCAATCTGTAAACAATTTTTTTTGCAAATTTGAAAATTTTTATTTTTATGCATAATTTGTTTTTCCGCTCTCTTGCACCCCGATTTCGCTCCGCAACCGCAGTTGCTACCCCGATTGCCATATAAATAAGGATATATTTTACGTCTATTTATATAGTAAAGTATATAAAATGCAATCTAATCCTCTGTTTTTCGCGCTTTTTCGTCATATTCCGCAACCTGCCGTTGACGGCGTTTTTGATGTAAATTTTAGTAGATTTTATGCAAAATTTCCTTAAAAATGTATAAAAATAAAATTTTTTGCATAAAGAATTTTTCGAAAAAATTGACATTTTTGACAAATCTTGCAATCAATATCAACTTTGTTTGCCAAATTTGTAGCTTTTTGCAACCCAAAATTGCGTAACGTTGCGCCCCTGTTTTGACTGCTAGCAATCTTTGGCACTCTCTCAAATTCGACTTTTATTAAAAAATTGCGCCCTGCCGTGTCGCAAGCCGCAAAAATTTTTTATCTTGATTTTTAAGTTTTATATCGAGTTTTATTAAATGAATTAATGGTTGAAAACCGATTGCTTCACAACTCTTCCACAAAATACGCATATGCGCCTATCATGATATCGCCCTTTGCGAGTTTGGCAAGTTCAGGTCCATATGTAAGGATTGTCGCGTGCATGCGGTTGAAAAGGTATCGGAACACGTCTGCGGATATCACGCTGCCTTTAAAACTCGATGAAATGCGGAACATAAGGTCGCCTGTAACGTAATCGAATTCAAACGCCCCGTCCACGAGCTGGCAGTTTGTAATGCAAGCCGCAACTGCTCCGTCCGTGAGGCTGTCTTGGGGAAAAGTGATTTCCAAAGACGAGATGAGCGACAACATTTGTTTTTCGGCGTCGACGGTAACTGCGAAAGATATCGGGAATACATCCGAATCGACATAGCAATACGCCGTGAGTTTGTCGTCCTCCCTCTCAACGCCGTAGCCCTTACTCTCGAGGTCGGAAACGGCGGCATTATATACGCTTGTCGCGATTTTTTGTTTAATATCGTCCATAACTCCACCTCAGCGCAAAAATTCCACGATTTGTTTCGGCGTCATATCGCTCTTTGAAAAGAACAAAAATCTGTCGTTGAACTCGTCGATAGTTTTAATCGCTCTCAAAACAAGATAATCAAGCAAGTCTTTGCCCACTATGCTGTTTGAGAAATTTGCCGATATTCTGAACGTGATTTCACCCGTCTGATACTGAAAATCAAAGCATCCGTCCGCAACGTACGAATTGATTTCGCACACCGCCACCGCAATCGCCTCTCTTCTCTCTTTTGGAATGACAAACGGAAGCGCGGACATTATCAGCACGTCGGACAAGTCTGCGTCCACCACGATATCCAGCGGAACGGACAAATCCTCGCCGTGTACGGAAAACTCGAGCGCAAACGCGCCCTTGCTTTTCTTGTACTTGATATCGTTTTCGTCAAGAACTTCGCAAAGCAGTCCGAAAACGTTTTTCGCAAGTTTCTTTTTTCGGAAAGTCGTTTTTGCCATAATCAGAATCCGAGTTTGATTTTCTTTTCGGGACGGAAAGCAAAGTCCTTTTCACTTGCCGCGTTGTTGAAATCGCACGCGCAAAGCGTAACCGCCTTCTTGCCCTCGAGCTGACATCTCATAGCGGCTTTTGCCCACGTTCTCTCAAAGAGGTTGCGCACAAAGCGCGCGTTGCTGAATTTCTCCGAGGCAAGCAACTCGTCCGACAAATTCAGGAAATACTCCTTTACCGTTTCGCGGAGGTCGTCCGATACCTTGAACTTGTCGGACGCCATTGACACGTATATCTCGAAAAGTTGTTCTTTTGTGAAGTTTGGAAATTCTATGGTGTAAGGCATTCTGCTCTTTAGCCCTCTGTTTGCCTCCATAAGCTTTTCCATATCCTCGGTGTAGCCTGCCATAATAACCACGAGGTCGTCCTTGTGGTTCTCCATCTCGGCAATGAGCGTATCGATTGCCTCCACGCCGTAATCTCTGGTGTTGCCGTCGCCCCTGTACAGCGAATACGCCTCGTCGATAAACAGCACGGAGCCGTATGCGTCGCGGCACATACCTGCCGTCTTGGGCGCGGTTTCGCCTATATACTGACCGCAAAAATCTCTGCCCTTGTATTCGTAAAGATTGCCTATGCGGAGCACGCCTCTTTCTTTGAGGATTTTGCCGAGTATTCTGGCAACGGTGGTTTTACCAGTGCCGGGAGCGCCCACAAAGCGCATATGCAAGCACGGTCTGTTCGGACCGTTTTCCGCCTTGGAAAGCTCAATTTGCGCAAGGATTTCCTCTATTTGCGCCTTGATTTTCTCGCATCCGACTAGTCTGTCCAACTGTTTCATGCCCTCTGCGTCGTTTTGCTTGTCCGCACAAATCTTCTTTGCGTCGTTTGCGTCGATAACGGTCGTATCCTTTGCGCCGCTTGCCGATGCGACGTGCTTTTTGTATACAAGCTCTTTTACCACTTTCTTTATGGTGTTAAGCCCGTAGAATTTGCCGTCCGACTTTTCTTCCGCAATGCGTTGCAAAAAACACTTCCACGCCCCGTCGGTAAGGCTCATTCCGTAGCGTTCGAAGTCGCGCTTTGCGATTTCCTTTGTCTGCGCATTGTCGAAAGGAGGGAAAGAAACCGTTTTGACGTAAGTCAAATCGTTGAGCGTCGCCTCTATCTTTCCGAGCACGTCTTTATCCACAAACGGCACTCTGAACACAAAAATGTGCCTTTGAGTATTTTTTTGCACTTTTTTGAGGAAATTGCGGAAGTCCTCGTTGTCCGATTTGTCAATCCATTTGCTGATATCTATGCAAATCACGCGCGAGAAATCGTCGTCATCGTTAAATTTGGCGACTTCTTCGCTTGCTCTTGCCAAATCGTCTTTCGGCTTGTCCGTAAGCTCAAGCCTCACTTCCTGAACGGGCACGTACGGCGCGATATTCGCAAGTTCGAGCGTTGACGAAATCCTTGCCATAACGGACAGATAGGTGCTAAGTCCGCATCCGTCTCCGAGCGAAAACAGATAACTTTGCGCCATAAACACGTCGCGCGAGTTTGCCTTTTTGATTTCGGGCGCGACCGACACGATTTCTCGCACAAGGTCTTTGAACTCTTTTGCCCCGACAAGCGCGTTTACCGCGTCAAGAGTTTCCTCAAGCGTCATGTCGCCCGGTTTTGTACTCTTTTTCGGCTCGGACGACGTCGGGATAACGATATCGTCCTCTTCATCCTCTTCCGCAATCTCGTCTTGCTCGGCGAAATCCTCTTCTACGACGTTTTTATCGCCGACAACCAAAAAAGTGATTCGTTCCTCGTCGCTTTTGCCGTACTTTTGCGTAACGTAAGCGCAAATCTTATCTTCTATCTTTTCAAGTTCTTCCTCTTCCACGGAAAGAATCAAATGCAAGCACGACTTTTCCACAAGCGTGTTTTTGCCCTTTGCAAACTTGTCCGCGATGACGTCGGAAGGATGTTTGGAATCGTTTATTCTCGACAACACCCAATCGAAATCGAGGTCTATTCTCAAATTTACTTTCATCGTAACCCCCAATATATGGTTAATAACGTATTATCTTTTGATTTATTGTTACAGTATCGGTCTTATCGTTCACATGACGTCAGCGGCAACATTTTCACATCAAACGATGCATCGTCGTGTATTTCGATAATCGTTCCGCCTCGTTGCGTAAAACGGTTTTTTATGTCCTTGTAGGCGTTGTAGTCTATGCTCATGCCGTAAGTTAGGCGAATGCCCTTGTACGTTATCGAGAGCGTGTTGAGGTGGTCGTGCCCCATAAACATACCCTTGCAACTGCCGAATTCGACCATTTGAGGGAAAAACTTGCCTTCAACGGTTTTGGGATATCCGAAATAATTGTCTTTCTCTTGTACGAAACCGCCGTGATACGTTGCCTCGCCCGTTCCGAGATAACACTTCTCCCACCCCTCTTTGAATTCTTTGGGCGGAATATGGTAAAACGCAAGCGACGGCACCAAATCTCTGCCTTTCGACAAGTCTGTTACAGTGTTTTTATACCACTCGATTTGGTCGTCGTGAATAGTGTCGAAACCGCTGAAAAAGTTCCACGTAAGATAGGCGTTGCTATCAACGAACATAAGTGCAACGTTTATAGTTCCGTCCTCGTTGAGTACGGGTATACAATAGTTGCCTATGCCCGTAATCTTATCCTCACCTCTTTGAAAGTGGCAATGCGGCATAGACGCGTAAAAGTCGGCAAGTGCCGACTTGTCGCACTTTGCCCACACCTCACTATCGTGATTGCCGAACACCACCGTCCACTCGACGCCGAGGTCTTCCATAACGGACGCAAACATTTTGCTTGCTTTGAGGTTGTTGCACGAGCCTTGCAAAAGCCACGGCATGGGATACACCATATCCCCAGTTACGACGACGAAGTCGGGCTTTGCGTTCTTTACGATTTTGCGTACGGCGTCAAGCGCAAGTTTGTCTTTCTTGCGAGTAGATACGCTTCCGCCGATATGGATATCCGTAAGTTGCAAAATGCGCAGCGGTTGCCCCGCTTTTTTTATTATGACTTCTCTGCCGTCACGCTTTTCAAATACCGCCGACATATTACTTGCTTTCCTCACAATCGATGGTTGATTGGTCGTTTTTGACGTCTTCAACATCGTTTTCTTGTAATTAGTTGTTTATATCTTCGATTTTTGCGCCACAATTCACACAGTTAGTATCACTTGCTTTATTCTTTGCACCGCAATATGGGCAAACAACTACTGTTTTACCTTTTTCTTCTTCTATTTTGTTTTTTAGCTCACAAACTTTCAATTCTGTTTCAAGCTTTTTCACTTCGTCATTTTCGGTAACGTCCGCGAGTGCGCCTTCCGTGCCTTCGCTCAAAATCTCACCGTTTCCATCGTCCGAAACGACGATTTCCACGACGTCCTCGGGATTGACTTTGCCGTACAATTCCGCAACAAGCGTCTCTCTTTCTTTACTCTCTTCGTCGGTGAGTTGCTTGCCCGATTTTCTTGCCTCGATGAAGTATCTTATGCGGGTGAGTTTTTGGCTGTTGACCTTATATTTGAAGGACGCAAACAATGCGAATGCAATCAATACCGCAACGGAAATTCCGAGAACGAGTCTTGTTGCGGTCAATGCGCTCTGAGGTTGAAGTTTATCTGCCGGAAGCGTAGAATTGTATCCGCACCATTCGAGAATCCAACCCGACACACCGATTGCAAGTCCGCCTCCGACTTTTCTTGCAAGAGTCATCATACCGCTGTATGTGCCGGTCTGTCTTGCGCCCGTTGCCATTTCTCCGACGTCAACCGTGTCGGGGAATATAATCCACGGCATCATTTGCGCACCGCCGAAGCCCAAGCCCATTATGAGCGCAACGACGGGAACGAGCCATTCGGGCGCCCAACTCGGGTCCATAACCGCAAGCATAATTCCGCCGCCGATATAGAGCAGAAGCCCCATGCGGAATGCAAATTGTTTGCTCTTTTTGTCCATCATGATACGGGCGAGGGGGAACATAACGACCGCCGCCACCATCATAGGAGCAATGATAAAGAGCGACGACATATCCATGCCCAAAAGTTTGCTTCCGCGCCACACGTCCGTTGCGTACATAACGGCAAGCGCGCTTATAATATCCATACAGGCAAACGCGGAAACGTACATTGCTATATGCCAACGATAAGAGCGGTTTTTGTACGGTTGCGCATAACTGTTTACAAATTGTTTGAAATTGAATTTTTGCTTCGGAGTTTTTGGATTGATACGTTCTTTTACAAAAATACCGCAGATAACCAATCCGCCGCCAAAGAGAACGCCGAAGATTATGCTCATCAACAACCAGAATTGCACGTCGTTGATTTTGGGCATAAACAACCATTTTTCTTTGTCGGTTTTAAGCGCTTCTATGAAAAGAAGCGGCAAAGCATATCCGAGCCCCGAAGCAGCCGCCGTAAACACGAGTTTTACCGTGTTTGCGTTGTTACGCTCTCTAAAAGACGGAGTTATATCGCTTGCCATGGAGCAATACGGCACTTGCGTAACCGTGGAACAAGTATTCCAAAGCAGATACATCACGATAATATAAGCCGTATATCCCTCAACGGATACGCCCCACTCTCTTATGGGCAGGAACACGAGGAATATGCACAAAAAGAGCGAAATACCTCCCCAGAACATATACGGTTTGCGTCTGCCGTATTTGCCGCGCGTGTTGTCGGAAATAAAACCCATAAACGGATCGGTAATTGCGTCCCAGATTTTGGCAATCATCATAATCGACGACGCCAATCCCGCGCTGACGCCGTTGAATACCATATACGCAAACATAACGCAATTCATCATACTCACGCCGCCGCCGTCCATCAAACCGCCTATGCCGTAGGCAAGTTTTTCTTTTAGCGGAACTTTGTCCTCTGGGCTTATGGGATTCAAAGCCACGGTGTTTTCTTTGTTCTTTTTCACGTGATACCTCGCAAAAATTTGATTTACCCTTTCATATTAACATACGCGCGTACGCATAACAATAGAAAATTTTGCATTTTACCGCAAGAATTGCATAAAAAATCGCCGTTTTCCGTTCAAAATCGCGCCATATCGCCCGTCTATTGACAATGGCGCGGCAAACTGCTAAAATATAGCTTGATAAAATACACGTTTCGTATCGAAAAGGTGGATTATGAACAAACCTATTATCGCTATAATGTACGACTTTGACAAGACTCTCTGCACGCGCGATATGCAAGAGTACACGTTCATCCCAAGCCTCGGCATGCAACCCGACGAGTTTTGGGGCAAGACTGCGGAAGTCGCGTCCGAACAACAAATGGACAGCGTGCTTACGTATATGTACTGCATGATAAAACAATCCGAGCGCATCGGCAAGCCCTTCTCTCGCGAGGATTTGACAGAGTGCGGCAAACATATCGAATATCTGCCCGGCGTTGAGGATTGGTTTGAGCGCATCAACGAATACGGCAGACAAGCAGGAGTGGAAGTTGAACATTACGTGCTTTCCTCCGGTCTTAAAGAAATCATTGACGGCTCCAGTATCGCAAAACACTTCAAAAAGATTTTTGCAAGCGAGTTTCTGTATCAGGACGGCAAAGCGGTCTGGGCAAAAATGGCGGTAAACTACACCAACAAAACTCAATTTGTATACCGCATCAACAAGGGCGTTCTGGACATCAGCAACAACGTTGACGTCAACGCCTCCAAGCCCGAAAACGAAAGACGCGTGTATTTCAACAATATGATTTACATCGGCGACGGGCTTACGGACGTGCCGTGCATGAAACTTGTCAAACTCTCGGGCGGACACTCAATCGCCCTCTACCAACAAGGACAAAAAGACAAGGTTCAGCCTCTTCTCAAACACGAACGCGTGGATTGGATATTCGAGGCAGACTACCGCAAAGGCGAAGAACTTGACAAGGCAATGCACAACCTCATTGACAAACTCGCCGTTGACAATCAACTCATCCGCCTCAGCAACGCCCAAAAAGCGGAAATCGAGTAAGAGTTTGGACAAATAGAATAGTATTGAATATTTGGAATATTCCATTAAACGCTCACGTCGTGAGCGTTTTTGTTTTTTGATAAAATTATTCTTCCACACGCGTTTGCTTTTAAGGCTGTCAAATAGATGAAGAACAAGAAAGAGCCACGCTCTCGGCAACCCTAATTTACTAATCGTAAATGAGTTGTCGAGGTGTGGC
>SAMEA104315437__coassemble_545_pt1 | contig 17721 bp, 14 predicted proteins | sample SAMEA104315437__metabat2_low_PE_024 | metagenome-assembled genome bin SAMEA104315437 (sample SAMEA104315437) | gut metagenome | biome: Monkey gut; feature: monkey-associated habitat; material: faeces | place: China | collected 2013 | reverse complement strand
TGCAAATGCAATCACTTCAAAAATATCATCGTTCGGAAACCCTTGCGAGCAAGTTTTCTCACTCGACATTGGCGCAATATTTATTGCTCCTCGGGAAGACAAGCGGAATATTCCGTAATTATTAATTATTAACTGTTAATTATTAATTAATTTTTACAGTTTATCGTTATACTTCAAGATTTGGACGAGAGCGTAAATTCTGTCAAGGTCGTCCTTATTGAAGTAGTCGATTGTGATACGACCTTTTTGGTCGTTACCAACAAGTTTGACCTTGGTTGCGAAGATGCGTTTCATATCGCCGACAAACTCTTTGAGTTCCAAAGACATAACGCCTTTTTCTCTCGGACCTGACGGAATGGCTTTTCTCGTGAAGTACAATCTTACGCGGTTTTCGAGGTCGCGTACGGAAAGTTTGTTGTCGCAGGCTTGTTTTGCAAGCGTAACAAGATATTCTTTATCGTCAATCGAGATAAGCGTTCTTGCGTGTCCGGGGGAGAGCTTGCCTTCTCTGACGAGCTCGGTAACTTCGTCGGGGAGTTGCAAAAGTCGCAATGTGTTGGTTACGTACGGACGAGATTTGCCAATACGGGATGCAACTTCTTCTTGAGTGAGCCCGTGATTTTCCATAAGTTCGCGCATACCTTCCGCCGCTTCGATTGCGTTGAGGTCTTCGCGGTGCAAGTTTTCGATGAGCGAAATCTCTTGTATTTGTTGCGGAGTAAAATCTCTGATGATTGCGGGCACTTTTTTAAGACCTGCGAGAAGGCTGGCTCTGAAGCGACGTTCACCTGCGATGATGAGGTATCTTCCGCCCTCGCTTCTCACCAAAATAAGCGGTTGCAAAACGCCGTATGTGGCAATTGACGTAGCCATTTCTTTGAGGCTGTCCTCATCGAACGTTTTTCTCGGCTGATTGGGGTTGCGGTCAATGAGCGTGATATCGATTTCTTGCGCTACGATATCGTCGGAGATATCCACTTTTACATTTTCTTCATTGTCGTTGAAAAGTGCGTTAAAGCCTTTGGAACCAAGTCCGCCTTTTGTATTTGCCATACTTCACTCCTTATGTTTTGATATAAATTCTTGCGCAAGAGCTTTATATGCAAGCGCGCCTGCGCATTTTTCGTCGTAATTGTTTATTGTTTTTGCAAAACTCGGCGATTCCGCAAGCCGAATATTGCGAGGTATTTTGGTATCGAATACGGCGCTTTTGAATAGCGTTCGCACGTTGTTTTCCACATCTTGCGCAAGCTTGTTGCGCATGCACATAGTGAGCAGCACTCCGTCGATTTCGAGAGTCGGATTTAGATGCTTTTTCACAAGTCGCACGGTATTGAGCAGTTGATTCATGCCCTCCAAAGCAAAATATTCGCATTGAAGAGGTACAATCACGCCGTTTGACGCAGCGAGCGCATTGACAAGCAGCAGATTTATGGACGGCGCGCAATCTATAAAGATGTAGTCGTACCTGTCAAGAACATCGGATAGCACGTTTTTAAGCACGTACTCTCTGTTCTCTTTGTCTTTAAGTTCGAGTTCCGCACCCGTCAAATCCCTTGACGACGGCACAAAATCGAAGTCTACACCCTTTCTGATGCAAGGTCTGATATTGCCGGCGCATAGCGCGGTATATATCGAATTATCGACTTTTTTGTCGAACACCCCGAGCGCGCTTGACGCGTTGGCTTGCGAATCTAGGTCAACGAGCAAAACTTTGTATCCCGAGAGAGCGATATAAGCGGCAAGATTTACACACGAAGTGGTTTTGCCGACGCCTCCCTTTTGGTTTGAAAAGGATACGACGTACGCCATAAAAACAGTGTAGCATACAAAAACGCTTTTTTCAATGATGTTTCACAAAAAGTTTCACGAAAAATTTATAAAAAATGGAAAATAATGTTATTAAATTACTTTCCATTCAAAATTTTATAAGGGTTTTTTCTTTATACTCCCATACACTCTTGGGTACTGCGGCGGAGTTTGTTTTACTTTTTCAAAAACCATAATTGCACGCTTATCCCCGTTTGGTAAATTCAAAAACTTGGTGTGCAAATGCTTTGCGCCAAGCACTTTCATTGCGTTTTGAGCGCTTTCAAGTTCACTCTCGTCCGTCTTGTACGCAAGGAAAATTCCGCCCACTTTCAAAAACGGCATAGCAAGTTCAAGCAAAATCGGAAGTGCGGAAACTGCCCTTGCCGTAACCACGTCGTACTTTGCAAATTGCGTCTTTTGCTCTTCCGCTCTGCCTGCTATCGTTGAGATATTATTTATTCCAAGCTGCCTTGCGCTTTGCGATACGAACGCCATTTTCTTTGCCGTGGAATCGAGCGCAGTTACCGATACGTCATCTCTTGCAATGGCAATTGGCATAGACGGAAAACCACCGCCGGAGCCTATATCGCAAAGTTTTGCGCCGTGCGGAATTTCGCTTATTCCTGCAAGCGAGTCTATGATATGCTTTATGGTAAAGTCTTTCTCTTCGGTGATTGCGGTGAGGTTGAAAGCCTTGTTGCACTCAACCACTTTTTCATAGTACGAACAAAGCGCTTCCGCTTGATCGGAAGTTATAGTTGCGCCAACTTGTGCCGCTCCGTTTACAAGAAAGTCTTTATCCATATGAATATAATAACATTTTTTCTTGCGTTTTTCAAGCGTCGAGCCTCAATATTTATAAAGCTATCAATTTGACGTTAAATTGCAAAACACGGTGTTTATATCGTTAAAATTGCAAGATTAAATATCGATATTGCTGTTTGTAATCGAAATTTACAAAATCTACAACAAAAAGAAAATATACAAATTTGCAAGACATTTTTTGCCCTGCTATTGTACTTAATACGAAATAGTGATAAAATATGTAAACAAACGGAGGCAGTATATGAGAATTGCAATCGTAACCGCTATGGCGGAAGAAACGTTGCCAATCTTCCAAAAACTCGGCAACGTAGTTGATCAAAGTACAATAGCAGGCGTAGCTATCAGCAAGATAGAGCTTGACGGCGACACTATATATCTTGCAACGAGCGGCGTGGGCGAGGTCAAAGCCGCGCTTGCCGTGCAATTGCTTGTGGATTTGTTCGATGTGGAAATTGTCCTCAACTTCGGCTTTGTCGGAGCGGTGGGCAAATTTGACGTGGGTGAAATCGTCGTGCCGAGAAAGGTCGTGCATTATCAATTCGACGTAACGGAAGTGGATACGGATAGAAAGGTCGGACAATACAGCGGCATGGCGGACAACTTCTTCTATCTTGACGAAGTGGTCATCCAAAACGTGCTTGCCAATATCGGCAAACCCGTCAAACTTGTCAGCGTCGCAAGCGGCGATAAGTTTGTGGCAATCAAAGAAGAAAAACAAAGACTCAAAAGGGAGTTCGACGCGGACATCTGCGAGATGGAACTTGCAGGGCTTGCCATTGCGTGCGAGCGCAACAACATCCCCCTCTTCTCCGTCAAGGTGGTCAGCGACAACGCCGAGGAAGGCGCAAACGTGAGTTTTGAAACCGTTATGGCAAAAGGCGTCGCAGGTTACGAGAAGATGTTGCCTGCTATCCTTAAAGCCGTCAAAGAGGGCGCAAGCGCACTTCCGCCCGTAAAGGAATGAAGTTATTATGGAAAAGATAACGTCGTTTACAATCGACCACAACGTGCTTAAAAAGGGTTTTTACCTCAGCCGTGTGGATAAAAACGTGTTCACATACGATTTGCGCTTTAAAGAGCCGAATAAAGGCGACTATCTTCATATGGCTGCAATGCACACTATAGAGCATTTATTTGCCACTGTAGTGCGCAACAGCGCGTATAAGGATAAAGTTGTGTATTTCGGCCCTATGGATTGCAGAACGGGCTTTTATTTGCTTTTGTTCGATATGAATAAAGACGAGGCGCTCAAACTCACGAAAGAGTGCGTTGCAAAATGCCTCGAGCTCGATACAATCCCCGGTAGTAAGAAAATTGAGTGCGGCAACTACCGCTCTCACAACCTTGCCGGCGCAAAGAAAGAATTGTCCGAATATCTTGACGTCCTCAACACTCTGTGATACAGAGCTGAGTTGATATCTATATGTAAAAAAAGTTTGTGTGCCGATATATTGTAATAAATCAAATACGAGTTTAGTGATAAATACTCATAACATAACATTTAAAAACGCATGGATAACAGGTTGACGAAACGTCAGCCTGTTTTTTCACTTTTACAATGAGTTATATTTCAACAAAACAAAAAATATAATAGTTTACAAGTAAACTATTATAACATATATAAACATATTGAAATAGTGTGATAAACAGGGAAAACTCAGGTACATAAAACAATACGTGATTTTGATAATTGCCGAATATGGGTAAATAGTGTAAATAGTGGTAAATAGCATGAATATGTAAAAAAATATTGTGTTAAGTATAAGAAGGCTTAATTTGAATTGTAAATAGTAATTCATAGGTATAATCGTAATAATGTCATATTTATAAAGTGCCGATATTGCGGTCTGATAAGAATATATAAATAGACGGAGTGATTTAAACAAAGAGAGAAAAGCATATACTCACCGCCATTCTGTTTGTGATTAATTATAATGATTTTTTGACATTTATCTCATATTGTTTCACGTGTAACGTATAGAAAATCAAAATTCGGTTCTCTATAAAACAACAAGAAAAAGTAACTAAAACGCACCGAGGATTAATATAAGTTCTCGGTGCGTTTGTTTTATAGATTTGTAATTTGGCGGTTAAGAATACGGCGTGATAATTGTTTGTTAAAATCATTATCAACGTAACAGGCGATTGATAGTAATCATGCCGATATTCTATCCGAGATTTGGCTCGATAATCGAGTAATCTCCCATTATCGTTCCATTCGCCGTACATAATACCCTTCCTTGTATTCTCGACAAATTTTGCCAGTTGTGATTGATAAAGTTCGAGTCGATGTTTGTTGAATTGAATTGTGTCTATTCTCACTCTTTGATATAGCGGCGGAAAACTCAAAAGGTTTGCCCCACAACGTTATCTGATTGCAGCAGGGGTAATATATCTTGATTTATAACAAAACCACTCTCTGACATATCCGGTAACGCAGCTCTTCCGCTATCCGTCATAAGGACGAGCTTCTCAAGCCTTCTGCAACGCTCTTTATTAAGTTCTGTCCGGTTGCTGTTTTTTCTACGCTTTGCAAAACGCTGCGCGGTGCTAGTATCCGATATTTTCTTTTGGGTGCTGTCAATCCAACCAAAGCATAGGGCTTCTTCAACCGCATCAATATACCAAAACGTAGTGCTATCTGTAGGGCGACCTCTTTTAACTATTACCCGGCATTCGTTTTCTTTCGAGTGATTATCCGTAAGCCACCCTCGGAACTCATATCTATTTTTGACGTTAAGCAAGTTTATTGTTTCCATATGCCGATTATACCACTATATATCGGAGTGGTCAATATTCCGCAAAAATCTATAAAAACGCAAAATTGTTTCACGTGTAACGTATAGAGAAAATAGGCTAAACTCATACTAAATAGTAGAAGAGTAGCATGTTTTTGTGCATTAATCAAAATGTGGATAATATGGATAATGATCAAATTGCGGGTAGAATTATATAATTTGATTATTACTACTTAGCATCTAATTGCAATTATTAGTCGGTGTTATTTTGATGATATTCAATCGTACTATAACAACCGCAATATCAATGATTTACGTGTATAGTGGATAAACAATTATTGCCTCAAATCAAGAATAAAAACAAAGGCAAACATCACTAAAAACTGTATAAATCGAGATAAAAGCGCAATGAGAGCATACGGTGTTTGATTGAAAGTAATAATAGTTATATGAGTGATAATATGGTGTGTTTATCGGAGAAATCGATGTAAAACGTCTATGTTTCACGTGTAACAATTTGATTTTCGAACCCCGTTTCACGTGGAACGAAAACATCTGAAAACCCACTATTTAGTGGGGTTTTAGGCTGTTTTTGCTACCCAAAAAATAATTTTTGGTCTTTCACCATGTAAATTTTGACAGAAAAATTTTCGACCTTTCACCCAAATTTTTCGGCATAAAATGTTTCTCGATTTTTATAGAAAATTTTTACTGTTTCACACTGTTTCTATTGTCTGTATCTATGTTGTGTTTTTCTATATGATTCTTCTAGCGAAATCTTCTGTAATCTATAGTGATAAGTGTTGATTTTACCTGTTATTAATCTTTATTTTTCTATGCAATTTGATATTGAAGTATTGTTTACTGCTTTGTGTTTTGCTTGATGATGTACGACATAAACGGATAAATACACTCATTTTTTCGTATCTCGTAATTCGCTTTTACAATATGATTATTAGGGTGTTTTTGATTTTGTTTATATTCTTTTGTATGCATAAAACAAGCAAAAACGCCGCTAAATAATGCGGCGTTTCACGGAAAACAAATTTTCCACTTATCAACACGTCAATGTCGGCTCAAACGGTTGAATTTCTATCGTTTCAGAGAAAAACATTATAAAACAGTTTACAAGTAAACATATGTACTTTCTTGTTTTTATACTTTTTGTCTTTTTTACGGTATTTTTTATTGCTCACAAAGATCGATATTTGCCATTGAAAATTACTTTTTCTTTTATCTGAGTTGCATATATGTTGCTATCAGGAAAAGCATCGGACCTACAAGTACAAAAACGTGGAATACGCAATGGACGTAGCGTTTATGCACACCGAAGAGCAATGCGCCTATAAGGCAGGATATCAGTCCAAAGAGATAAACAATGCTGGTTGCTAGCGGTATACCCGTTTCGCTGAAATACGCCGTGAAGAACGCGGCAAACATCAATCCGCCTATAACGAACGTCGAGGCAACTGACACTTTGCGGAAGATATCGAAGCGGACTTGACAAAGTATGAATATCAAAAGCGCAATTACAAGCGACGCGCCGAGCGCGACATAGCCGTATATGCTGCCGTACATGAGGCATGTTGCCGTTGCGCAGGCGATCACGTTGAGGTTGACGGCAGGGAAATCCACTTTGCGCCAAACAAGCTTACGTTTTAAATCCGTAACGCCGTGATACGTTGCCGACACGGCAAATTCGATAGCTATAAATGCGCAGGACAACACAGCGCTTGCGTATGCGGCAGGAGTTGTGGCTTTTATGAGCATAAATATCATAAAAATCAGCGCAAAAACCGTGCCGAAAGCGTGCGTCGCGACGTTTATCAACTCTTCCTTGGGTGTGTAATACACGAGTTGATTTTGCTTGTACACTTCCTTCAATTCGTCGGTGTTGTCCGGCGTTTTCAATCTTTCTTTCAAATCCATATTTTTATCGTAAAGCAAAAATCTTGCTATGGCAAGCGATTGTGGCAATCTAAAACCGCCCAAAACGACGAAATTCGTAAAAGATTGTCCAAACACTCATCCGCCGCCCTGGATTGAAAAAAGAGCGGTTTGAGTGCGCCAAAACAAAATTTGCGAAAACTCTTGATATTTTGATATAAACTTGATATAATATTTTTACTTATTATTATTGAATAATAATATATTACTACTAAAATATATTTTTATTTAGGAGGAAAGATGGCAGAAGAAGTCAAACACAGTTATAATGCGGGCGACATACAGGTTCTGGAAGGGCTCGATCCGGTCAGAAAACGCCCGGGTATGTACATCGGTTCGACGGACACGAGAGGTCTGCACCATTTGGTTACGGAAGTCGTGGACAATTCCATCGACGAGGCTCTTGCCGGTTATTGCACGCACATTGTCGTCGAGATTTTGAAAGACGGCGCAATTCGCGTTACGGATAACGGAAGAGGCATTCCGACAGGTATAATCGAAAAAGAAGGCAAATCCGCAGTTGAGGTTGTTCTCACCAAACTCCACGCAGGCGGCAAATTCGGCAGCGGCGGCTACAAGATTTCCGGCGGTTTGCACGGCGTAGGCGTATCTTGCGTCAATGCGCTCAGCGAATGGCTTGTTGCCGAAGTCAGACAAAACGGCAAGCTTTACCGTATCCGATTCAATCGCGGCGTTGCGGAAAGACCTCTTGCGGAAGTAGGCGCGGCGACGGATACCGGCACGACGATTACGTTCTATCCCGACGGTGAGATTTTTGAAACGCTCGACTTCAATTATGAAACGATGAAAACTCGTTTGCGCGAGCTTGCGTACCTCAACAAAGGTCTTACAATCGAGCTTGCGGATCAACGCGTAGAGCCGGAGCGCAGAGAAGTTTTCTGCTATGAAGGCGGCATTGTGTCTTTTGTGGAAGAGATGAACAAAACCAAAGAAACCATCTTCCCCGAGGTCATTTATTTCGACGAAAAATACGTTGACAGCGAGATTGAAGTGGCAATGCAATACAACGACAGCTACAGCGACACGATTTTGGCTTTCGCAAACAACATCAACACCGAGGAAGGCGGCACGCACCTTGACGGTTTCAAAGCCTCTCTCACCAAGATAATCAACGATTACGGCACCAAAGCAGGCATTCTCAAAGGCAGCGAGAAGCTCAGCGGCGAGGACGTCAGAGAAGGTCTTACGGCTGTTATTTCCGTCAAACTTGCGGAACCTCAATTCGAAGGACAAACCAAGACCAAGCTCGGCAACAGCAGTATGCGTTCTGCGGTCGCCAAAGGCGTAACCGAGGGCTTTGGCAGTTATCTTGAAGAACATCCGCGTGAAGCGAAGGAACTCGTCCTAAAAACGATTACGGCGCAGCGCGCAAGAGAAGCCGCTCGTATGGCGAGAGAGAGCGCAAGAAGAAAGAGCGCGCTTGAAAGCACGACGCTCCCCGGCAAACTTGCGGACTGCACGGACAAAGATCCCAAGAACTGCGAGATTTACCTTGTCGAGGGCGATTCGGCAGGCGGCAGCGCAAAGCAGGGCAGAGATAGAAGATTCCAGGCGATTCTTCCTTTGAGAGGCAAGATTCTCAACGTCGAGAAGGCAACCCTTCACAGAGTGCTCGAAAATGAGGAAATCAAGGCAATGATCACCGCTTTCGGATGCGGTATCAATGCCGAATACGACGAGTCCAAGCTCCGTTATCATCGCATCATCTGCATGACCGATGCCGATGTGGACGGCAGCCACATTCGTATATTGATGCTCACGTTCTTGTTCCGCTTTATGCGTCCTCTTATCGAGAACGGACACGTGTTTATCGCACTTCCGCCTCTTTATAAAATTGCGAAAGGCAAGCAAGAGCAATATTTCTACGATGACGAAAGCCTCGAGGCATACTATGCCGAGAACGGCAGAAAGAGCGGCGATTTGCAACGCTACAAAGGTCTTGGCGAAATGAACCCCGAGCAACTTTGGGAAACCACCATGGATCCGCAAAAACGCACGCTTTTGAAAGTTACCATGGACGACGCAATCGAAGCGGACAGACTCTTCTCCATACTTATGGGCGAGCAACCCGAGCTTCGTCGCGAGTTTATCGAACAAAACGCGAAACTCGTTACCGACTTGGATGTATAAGGAGTGAATTATGGCAAACATAAGAGACGATAAAAACAACGAATATGTCCAACATATAGCCAATTCGACCGTCAAAGACGTCGAAATCAACGGCGAGCTCAAAAAATCGTTCATCGCATATGCGATGGCGGTCAATGTATCCCGTGCAATCCCCGACGCAAGAGACGGTTTGAAGCCCGTTCACAGACGTATTTTGTACGCTATGAGCGAGCTCGGACTCACTCCCGACAAGCCTTATCGTAAGTGCGCTATGGTCGTCGGTGAAGTGCTCGGTAAATACCATCCCCACGGCGACATTTCCGTATACGACGCAATGGTACGTCTTGCGCAAGACTTCTCCATTCGTTGCCCGCTCATCGACGGACACGGCAACTTCGGCTCAATCGACGGCGATCCTGCGGCTGCTTACCGTTATACGGAGGCAAGACTTTCCAAAATCGCGTTGGAAATGATCCGCGACATAGACAAAAAGACGGTTGATTTCTATCCCAACTTCGACGACACGCGCGAACAACCGGTTGTATTGCCCTCCCGTTTCCCCAACTTGCTCGTAAACGGCTCAGACGGTATCGCGGTCGGTATGGCGACGTCCATTCCTCCGCACAATCTCGGCGAGGTTATAGACGCGTCTGTCGCGCTCTTGAAAAACCCCGAGGCGACCGTTGAGGAACTTATGGAATATATCCCTGCTCCCGACTTCCCGACAGGCGCGCTCATTTTGGGCAGACACGCAATCAAACAAGCGTACAAGACGGGTCGCGGCGGTTGCATTTTGCGCGCTAAGGCGGAAATCGAAGAGATGGCAAACGGTAAGAGTCGTATCGTCGTAACCGAGATTCCTTACCAAGTCAACAAAGCAAAACTTATCGAGAATATCGCAGACCAAGTCAAAGACAAACGCCTTGAAGGCATCAGCGACCTTCGCGAAGAAACGGACCGCCACGGTATGCGTATCGTTATCGAACTCAAAAAGGACGTCAACGCGCAAGTTTTGCTCAATCAACTTTACAAGCAAACGCAAATGCAAACCAATTTCAGCATGATTATGCTTGCGTTGGTTGACGGTGTGCCTCGCGTTCTCAATCTCAAAGAGATTTTGGAATGCTACATTGCGCACCAAAAAGACGTTATCGTACGCCGCACTCGTTTCGACCTCGAAAAAGCTCAAGAAAGACAACATATCTTGATGGGCTTGCATATCGCGCTTGAAAACATCGACGCTATCGTGGAATTGCTCAAAAAATCCCGCGACAGACAAGACGCTATGGCAAAACTTATGGAAAATTACGGCCTTAGCGACAAGCAGGCGGCGGCAATACTCGACATGCGTTTGCAACGCTTGACAGGACTCGAAGTCGAGAAAATCAATGCGGAACTTGAAGACCTTGACCAGCAAATCGCATACTTTACAATGGTGCTCGGCAGCGACGAAGAGATTGTCAACATCATCATCAAGGAGCTTGGCGACATCAAGGCGCAATACAACACTCCCAGACTTTCCGAGCTCACTTACGATTACGGCGATATCGACATCGAGGACCTTATCGAAAGAGAGGACGTTGTCATTTCCATGACTCACGGCGGATATATCAAGCGTATGCCTGTTGCAGAGTATAAGGCTCAACACAGAGGCGGCATGGGTATCACCGCTCACAAAGCCAAAGACGAGGACTTTGTGGAGAGAATTTTCACGTCCAATACTCACGAAAGACTTATGTTCTTCACCAATAAGGGCAAGGTATTCACCCTCAAAGCGTATGAAATTCCCGAGGCGACTCGCAACGCTCGCGGCAGAGCGGCTGTAAACCTCTTGCAACTCGAACAAGGCGAGAAGATTCAAACCATTCTTCAAATGCCGGAAGAGAGAGAAAACAAGTTCCTCATGCTCGCAACCAAGCAAGGTCTTATCAAAAAGACTCCGCTCGAGGAATACGATTCAATCAAACGTAACGGCAAGATCGCAATCAAGTTCAACGACGATGACGAACTTATCGGCGCAGCGATTACAACCGGCAACGACGAAGTGCTTGTAGCCTCCAGCGCAGGTATGAGCATCCACTTCAACGAGAAAGACGTGCGCCCCGTCGGCAGAACGGCAATGGGCGTCAAGGCGATGAACATCGACGACGGCACGACGCTTGTGGCGTTCGACGTAGTGCGTGAAGGCGACGAAATCCTCACCGTTACGTCAACAGGTTACGGCAAGCGCAGCTCCATTGCGGACTACCCGATTCAAAACAGAGCGGGCAAGGGCGTCAAAGCAGGAGTGTTCAACGACAAGACGGGTACGCTCGTGTGCTTGAAGGTTATACCCGCGGATACCGACGTCATGATGATCACCGACAGCGGCGTTATCATCAGAGTGCAAGCGGATGAGATTAGCAAGATCGGCAGAGCAACGCAAGGCGTGCGTATCATGAAACTCAAAGACGACAAGTTCAAGGTTATGGCAATCGCGCTCACTCCTCACGAGGACGAAGAAGAAGGCGTCGAATACGACGAGGAAGGCAACCCGATTGTAGTAGCGACCGATGACAATCAAGCGGTCGAGGGTGAAGTGGAAGAAACCACTCAAAACGACCAAGAATAATGTTTATCATTGCAAAAACGAGGCATAAACCCTCGTTTTTTGCAATATGGAGGAAATTATGGAAGAAAGAAAATGGTTCAAAGAGATGTCCGTTTATCAGATTTGGCCTCGTTCGTTTTGCGACGGAAACGGCGACGGAATAGGCGACCTCAAAGGCGTTTTGAGCAAGCTCGAATACATAAAGAGCCTTGGCAGCGACGCCATTTGGTTCTCGCCGCTTTACGCCTCGCCGCAAGCGGACTATGGTTACGACATAGCGGACTATTACAACATCAATCCCGAATACGGCACTCTCGACGACTTCAAAGCCGTGCTTGAAAAAGCGCACGCTCTCGGTATGCGCGTCGTTATGGACCTGGTTATCAACCACACGTCCAACCAACACGATTGGTTCAAAAAGAGTTGCGCGCGCATAGAGCCTTACACAGATTTTTATATCTGGCGCAAAGGCAAGGGCAAAGACGGCAAAAAAGTTCCCAACAACTGGATGTCCACTTTCCCCGGCAGCGCATGGGAATACAACGAGCAAAGAGGCGAGTTTTATCTCCACCTCTACGCCAAAGAGCAGCCCGACCTCAATCATGACAATCCCAAGGTGAGAGAGGCGGTCAAGGACGTTATGCGTTATTGGTTGGATATGGGCGTCGACGGATTCCGCGAGGACGTCATAACGCAAATCAGCAAGGTCGAAGGTTTGCCCAACGGCAATTGGCTTATGCCTGCTTCGAGGGGTATGGAGCATTACAACAACGGCCCTCATATTCACGAGTATTTGCAAGAATACCGCGAGGTTTTGAAAGATTACGATGCGTTCCAAGTGGGAGAAGCACCGCTTATGAACGTCAAGACCGCGCTTACCTACGTCAACGAGAACAAGAAAGAGCTCGATATGATGATATCCTTCCAACATATGCAAGCGGATTGTATTATTATCGAGTGGGTGCGTACGCCGTTTAATTTGCCCAAACTCAAAAAGACCTTCAACGAGTGGCAAACCAAACTTTACCATAGAGCGTGGAACGCCAACTACCTCGAAAACCACGACCACGCGCGTATTATTTCAAGATATGGCAACGAGAATTTCAGAGTTGAAAGCGGCAAAGCGCTCGCAATGGCTTACACTTTCCTCAGCGGCACGCATTTTGTCTATCAAGGACAAGAAATCGGTATGACCGCACTCTATTTTGACAAATACCCCAAAGGCACGGATCCGTGGGCGCAATTCAAGGACGTTTCCACCTTCTGCGTGCGCGATTTGATGCGCAAGTTCGGTTTCAGCGACAAACATATCCTCAAAGTCGCACACACCGCCGCTCGCGACTGCGCTCGCACACCCGTACAATGGAACGGTCAGAAATACGCAGGTTTCTCCACTGTCGAGCCGTGGTATACCGTCAATCCCAACTATCCCCAAGTCAACGTGGAAAACGCCTTGCAAGACGAAAACTCTATCTGGTATTTCTATCAACGCGCAATGGCGCTCCGCAAAGAGTACAAGGATACCGCGATTTACGGACAGTTCAAACTCTACTTACCTCACGACAAGCAACTTTTCGTCTACGACAAGGTAGCCGAGGACGGCAAGTCCAAGCTCACCATCGTCATCAATCTGTCCGCCAAACCCGTCCGCGCTTCTAGGGTAACCAAGTATATTCCGACCGACGCAACGGAGTTGTTGTCCGTCTACGACGATAAGTGGGATAAGGAGTTGCGTCCTTATTCGGGCAAACTCTTTTACACACAACTTCACTAAATAGCGAATAACTGCGGCAGAGCCGTTCGCTGGTCAACTCATTTACGATTAGTAAATTAGGATTGCCCCTCGGACGGCTCTTTCTTGTTCTTCATCTATTTATCGCAGTTTGGCAAGCTTTTGTTTAAGCGGAATATTCTAAAACTTGCGCCTTCGGCTTGATTGCCACGTCACGTCGTTTCTCGCAATGACTATATGGTGGGACACCCACACCCGAATTATATTTTTCCTTATGTCATTCCGAGGAGCAACGAATGTTGCGATGTGGGAATCTAGGAGTTAGCCGCACACACCAAGCAAGCGATATAGCGGAACTGTGGTATGAGTTTTATCCTTGCAAGACTGATAGCGTGTATCGGTTGCGCGGTAGTAAAGCAAAAATCTAACGTGGCACTTGGCAATACACACAAGTGTGTGTTGCCATTGCCACAGTGACGATTTTTGCTTGCTCTTTTCCCCATTCTCTATTATAATTTCCTATACAAAAACTATGAGGTGAATTATGTATATAACTGACGATATATTTTACGTGGGAGTCAACGACCACGATATAGACTTGTTCGAGGGACAATACGTCGTCAAAAACGGCATGTCCTACAATTCCTACGTCGTCAAAGACGAACAAATTGCGGTTTTCGACACAGTTGACGCACATTTTTCAAAGCAATGGTTTGCAAATCTCAAGGAAATTTTGAACGGCGCAGTACCGACTTATCTCGTCGTGCAACACATGGAGCCTGACCATTCGGCAAACGTCGCGCTGTTTATGTCGGCGTATCCCGAAGCCAAAATCGTAGCGTCGTCCAAGGCTTTTGCGATGATGAAAAACTATTTCGGCACGGACTTTGCGGACAGGCAAGTAGTGGTAGGGGACGGCTCCACGCTTTGCACGGGCAAACACACTTTCTCTTTTGTAACAGCGCCGCTTGTCCATTGGCCGGAAGTTATCATGACGTACGATAGTTTCAGCGGAACGCTCTTTTCTGCAGACGCATTCGGAAAGTTCGGCGCTCTCGACGTCGAAGAGGACTGGACCGACGAAGCAAGACGTTACTATATCGGCATTGTCGGCAAATTCGGAGCGCAAGTGCAAAATCTATTTAAGAAAGTCGCAGGACTCGACATCAAGAAAATTTGCCCTTTGCACGGACCCGTGCTTTGCGACAATCTCGCATATTATATCGGACTTTACGACAAATGGTCCAAGTACGATGCGGAAGAGGACGGCGTAGTCATCGCATACACATCCGTTTACGGACATACCAAAGCCGCCGTCCAAATCCTCGCCGATTTATTGCGCGCCAAGGGCAGCAAAGCGGTTGTTTACGACCTCGCAAGATGCGATATGTCCGAGGCGGTCGCCGATGCTTTCAGATACAGCAAAATCGTGCTTGCCACGACGACGTACAACGGCGGAATTTTCCCCTTTATGCGTGAATTTATATCCACGCTCGTCGAGCACAATTTCCAAAACAGAACGGTTGCATTTATAGACAACGGCACGTGGGCGCCGTTCGCAACCAAGGTTATGAAAGGTATGTTGGAGGGCTGCAAGAACCTCGATATTTTGGAGCAAGGCGTAAAGATACTTTCCGCAGTCAATGAAACGAATATCCGAGAAATCAACGCTCTTGCGCAAGCGCTATAACAAAAAACCATTTCAAAATGATATGGTTTTTATCAAAAAAACACACAAAAACCGAGCAAATTTTGCTCGGTTTTTACGTTACATTTTCACCCAAAACGGGAGTATCGAAACCACTAGTCCAAGCAATAACGTGTAGATTATAAACACCGTCATCGAGTGTTTTTCTATGAGTTTAAGAAAGAATTTGATTGACAAAAGTCCGGATACAAACGCCGCCAAAACGCCTACGATTAGAGCGGCAGGGGATATGTCGAGAGTTACTTTTCCCGTGATTAGGTCTATGCTTTCGTATAACGCAGAGCCTATAATTATGGGTATGGAAAGCAGAAAAGAGAAGGTCGTCGCGTCCTCTTTTTGAACACCTTGAAAGCGCATTGCGGATATAGTCGCGCCGCTCCTCGATACGCCGGGCAAAACAGCGATACCTTGCAAAACTCCGGTTAATATACTCGTTTTGACATCTACAAGTGCCGTTTTGTGCAATTTAAAGTTTTCACCAACGTATAACAAACACGCCGTCAATACAAATCCGCACCCCAACAATTTGCCGTCAATAAGCGACGGCGCAAGCAGTTTAAAGACAAAAGCAAGCGCAACCGTCGGCACGCACGCAAGTATCAAATATCCGTTGGTTTTATTGATAGGGTGGCGAAGCAGCAGCAACCATTTTTTGCGCATTGCGATAAGCACTGCCGCAAGCGTTCCCACGTGCAGCATAATGTTGAAAAACAAGTTCTCTTGTCCAACGCCCAGTTTTTCCAAAAGCAGCAGATGTCCCGACGACGATATAGGCAAAAACTCGCTTGCCCCTTGCACAAGCCCCAAAACCAACGCTTCCCAAATTTTCATTTTCTCTTTACACTCTCTCCGATTTCGTTTATACTAAACTATTGTATTAAGATATATCGCACGTAAGAACGTGCAGCAGGAGAAAAAATGAAACTCGGTGTCGTAGGTTTGCCTAACGTAGGCAAGAGCACTTTGTTCAACGCAATCACCAAAGCGGGCGCGCAAGCAGCCAATTACCCGTTTTGCACCATTGAGCCCAACGTGGGCGTAGTAGCGGTTCCAGACGAGAGGCTTGAAAAACTTGCCGCTCTTTACGACAGTAAAAAAATCACTCCCACTTCGCTTGAATTTGTGGATATCGCAGGTCTTGTCAAAGGCGCAAGCAAAGGCGAGGGCTTGGGCAACAAATTTTTGTCGCACATAAGGGAAGTTGATGCGATCGTGCATGTCGTAAGATGCTTTGACGACGCCAACATCACCCACGTTGACGGCAGCGTAAATCCTGCAAGAGATATCGAAACAATCAATTACGAACTTATCTTTGCGGATATGGAAACGCTTGAGCGCCGCATGGCAAACGCCCTTACCAAAGTCAAAGCAGACAAAAAATATCAAGAGGACGTTGACCGCATCGCCACCATGCAAAAATGGCTCGAAAGCGGAAAACCGCTCCGCAATCTCGATATGGACGAAGACTTCAAGCAGTTTGTGGACGAACAGTTCTTGCTCACGTCCAAGCCCGTCATTTACGTCGCCAACACCGACGAGGCAGGCATTGGCGGCAACAAATACACCGAGGAAGTCGAACGCATCGCAAAGGAAGAGAATACGGAGGCAATCGTGCTTTGCGCCAAACTCGAGGAGGATTTGAGCGAGCTTTCCGACGACGACCGCGCCATGTTTATGGAAGATTACGGTCTTAAAGAGAGCGGACTTGACCGCCTTGTCAAAGCGTCCTACAAACTATTGGGGCTTATCTCCTACCTCACTGCAGGCGAGAAAGAAACCCGTGCCTGGACGATTGTCAAAGGCACCAAAGCTCCCCAAGCCGCAGGCAAAATCCACAGCGATTTCGAGCGTGGCTTTATCCGAGCCGAGATAGTGGATTATGCAACTTTGCTTGAATGCGGTTCTTTCAACGCCGCCAAAGAGCGCGGTAAAGTCCGCAGTGAAGGAAAGGACTATGTTATGCAGGACAACGATGTCGTCTTGTTTAGGATTAATGTATGATCGGAGACGGAACTTCGAGCCGCAAGGCGGCGAGCCTGTCGAGCGTCGAGGTAGACGGAATGTACAAGCGACTGCGCCGTGTTGTTGCGTAGCGGGCGCACAAAGCGCGTGGCATAATGAGTGTACGATACTTATCTATCCGAAGACCGAGTGTTGCCCCCTGCGGAGCAGTTCCGTGGGTCCCCTCAAGCAGAGCGCAGAGGGGGAACGGAATAGGGGAAACACATGAGGAAGGGGG
>SAMEA104315437__coassemble_531_pt1 | contig 18086 bp, 18 predicted proteins | sample SAMEA104315437__metabat2_low_PE_024 | metagenome-assembled genome bin SAMEA104315437 (sample SAMEA104315437) | gut metagenome | biome: Monkey gut; feature: monkey-associated habitat; material: faeces | place: China | collected 2013 | reverse complement strand
TGAGAAAGACATTGCAGAGATAAGGATGCGTGTGTTTCGACCGTTGGTGGTTTGCCATATCGACGGAACGAGGCAGGTTGCAAGGCACTTCGGTTTGCCATACGTAGTGGGCGAAAACGATATACAACGAGTTCTGTCAAACGCAACCAATATGTCGCTATACAGCGCTGCCGACGAGATTAAGAGGGGTTATATTCCTTGCGGACGGTACCGCATAGGCGTCGGGGGAGAAGGCGTTTTTGACGACGAAAAGTTTGTTGCGGTGAAAAACATATCATATCTCGTTATCCGTGTTCCTCACCAAATCAAGGGTGTTGCGGACAAAATCAGGGAAGATGTGTTTGTAGGTGCAAAAGTGCGTTCCACGCTCGTTATATCGCCTACAGGCGCAGGCAAAACCACGCTTTTGCGAGAGATGGCGCGGATAGCGTCAAAAGACTTTAACGTCGTTGTAATCGACGAAAGGTATGAACTATGTTCTTGCTCGCACGGCGCGCCGGCGCTCGATATAGGGGATTCCGAAGTGCTTAGCGGCGTACCCAAAAGCATTGCATATCAAAACTGCGTGCGCGCTATGAATCCCGACGTCATCGTAACTGACGAATTGTTTGGAAAAAGCGACGTCGACGCGATATGCGACGTTATACGCAGCGGCGTAAAAGCGTTTGCATCCGTTCACGGAGGCAGCGTGGAAGCGGTGAGAAACAACGAGATATACAAGCCGCTTTTTAGCTCGTTTGAGTTCTGCGTTGTATTGTCCAAATCTCCGATAGGTGCGGTAGTGCAAAAGGTGGAGTTATGACTGCTGAAATTGCGAGGCTGATAGCAGGCGGATTGTTGGCGCTTATATGCTGTTATATCGGGTTGCTCATAAAGCGCAGATATGCCGCAAGAGTGCGATTTTTCAAGTCCGCAACGGAATTTTGCCGAATGATGCAAGACGAGTTGTCCATGCGAAAAACGCCGATGCCTGAGATTTGCGCAAAGTTTCTGGACGGGAGAAAAGGACAGTTTGAGGACTGTATTCTTGATTGGTGCGAGAAAGCAAAACAACACGGGGCAATAGACAAAGACAAGTTCCGCCTGCTCAAAAATGACGAAATAAAGGAGTTGAATACATTTCTTTGCAATCTCGGCAAAACAGACTTGAAAGACCAGTTATCGCACGTCGGACATTATGAAAAGTGCTTTGAGATAAAGACGAACGAGTGCGAAGAACAAAGCAAAAAAACAGGCTCGATGTATTTCAAACTGTGCGTGTTGCTCGGGCTTGCCGTCATACTGATTCTGGCGTGAGGTGGGTATGGATACAAACATAATCTTGAAAATCGCAGGCGTGGGATTGCTGACTGCAATCGTGTGCGTGATACTCAAAAAGAGCGATAGAGACGAGATTGCAACCTTTGCAACTCTTGCAGGTCTTATCATTGTGGCAGTGCTCGTGATAGATATGCTCGGCGGTCTTTTCGATACGCTAAAATCACTACTGTCGCTTTATTAGTGCAAAACGTCTATATAAAGTGCTTGTTGTGTTAAATAAGAACACAAATATAAGTTTGCAAAATTGAAGTAAAGAGTCGATTGAAATCAAGCATAGCGTTTATAAAAATCACGATTTTAGTATAATTGTGGCGCTATGCAAACATTGTGCTAATGGCGAAAATTGATAAATTGTTATGATATTCAAACTTATCGGAATTGCAATAATAGGGGTGATTACGGTGGCGTTGCTGAGGACTGCAAAGCCCGAATTTGCCGTATTTGCGACGATTGCAACGGGGATCGTAATGGTTGTAACAATGCTCTCGGCGCTTCGCGACGTTGTGCTTGCGTTTGACGATATCGTACAAAAAAGCGGAATTGACGACAGAGTTTTTTCGGCAGTTTTGAAAATAATCGGCATTGGTTATCTTACGGAGTATTCCTCGTCGGTGGCGACGGACGCAGGGTGTGCGTCAATTGCTCAAAAGTTGCAGTTTGGCGGCAAAATCGTCATTTTTCTTATGAGTATATCCATTGTATCGACGCTTGTCGATTTGGTGTCCACGCTTGTGGGAACAATATGAAAAAAGCGGTTATTGCCATAGTTTCGATATGCGTTTTGCTATGTGCCGTTCTTGCGTTCGGTACGGACGGCGTTTGTTATGCGGCGGAAGAGAAGAAGTCTGACGAGCAGATAAAGAGCGAACTTCAGAACGCCTACGACAAAGCGGTTGACAATCTCGATTTGAGCGGATTGCAGGATTATCTCGATTCGCTTTCGCAAGAGGGGCGCGAGGCTATATCTATATCCGATGTTAGGGGTGCGCTCAAAGCGTTGGCGAGAGGGGAGAGCAAGCAGTTTTTCGACGTTTTTTTCAATCTTTTGGCGAGGGCGGCCGGAAGATATTTTCTCGGTTTTATCCCCGGGTTTATAACTATTGTGATTATATGTCTTTTAAAGACTATGCTTTGCGGACTTACGGGAGATTTTCTCAATTCTTCGACGACAGAAGTAGTGAACGTGGTGTGCTATTGCATGGCGGTAATCGTTCTTATGAGCGGCGTGGTTACCGTTGTCGAAACTGTGTCGGAAACAATCGAGGCGCTCGTTACGCTGTCCAATGTGCTTTTTCCGATTTTGCTCACTTTGCTTTCGGCGCTCGGAGGCAACGCAAGCGTGGCAGGGTATTCTCCGCTTATGGCGGTGCTTTGCGGATTTATTATGAAAATCGTAACGGCGGTGATACTGCCGGCGTTTATCGCGTGCATAGTTTTCAGTATCGTGGGCAACGTATCCAAAACTGTCAAAATAGACAAGCTTGCAAAACTCATAAAGTCGGCGTCGAGTTGGCTTATCGGCATTTGTTTCGGACTGTTTGCAACGTTTCTCACCATGCAAGGCATATCGGGAGGCGTGGTGGACAAGTTCGGCTTCAACATTGCAAAATTTGCCGTGTCCAGTTACGTTCCCATACTAGGCGGATACCTCTCGGACGGATTCGATTTGATGACGGCTTCGCTTGTGCTTGTCAAAAACGCAGTGGGATATACCGGCGCAATGTTGCTGTGCGCGACGGTGGCTTTTCCGCTTGTCAAAGTGATAATATTCTCGCTTACTACAAGACTTGCCAGCGCGATTGCCGAGCCTATCGGCGATCAGAGAGTGTCGACTCTGCTCGGCGACGTCGCAAAAAATCTCAATCTGCTCATAACCGCGCTTACCGGCGTTGCGTTCTTGTTTTTCCTTATGCTGATGTTGCTTGTGTCGTCTTGCAATATGGGGTTGTGATATGGGCGAGTGGATACTTTCTATCGCAGGGGTGATTTGCCTCGGAATATTGCTTGACATAGTGCTGCCGGAAGGCAAGACGGCAAAGTACGTCAAAGGCGCGTTTTCTTTGCTTGTGGTGATTGCCATAGTCGCGCCTCTGCCAAAACTTATAAAAAACGATTTTGACATAAACGTTGATGCGGATATTCCGTCCTGGTCGCAAAACGACGATTACACGACGGCGTTTTATTCCGCTTTTGAAGAGAAAGCGCAGAACGCGCTTTTGCAAGAGGGTTGCGAGAGCCGTGTGAAGATAGAATTGTCGAGCGGCGTGATTAACAGGGTGGAAGTTACGGTGTACAATTTGATACTTGACGGAAAAGATATTGTGAGAATAACCGCAAAAACGCTCGGGATATCGGAAGATAAAGTAGACGTGGCGTATGAATTGTTTTGAGATATTTTGCGGCAAAAAGAGACGGAAATGTAAGTGTTTTTGATATAAAAAGCGGTATTTTTCGATTGTTTTTTATGTTAATTTTTATCGCGCGCGTGCGCGCGTGTGCTCGCTCGTACAAATAAAAATGCGCGCTCAAGCGCGCGCGTGCGCGCGCGAAAATCGCGCGCGAAATAAAGAATAAAGACGTGTTTCGTACAATTTGTACGAGCGAAAATTCGGCCGATTTTGGAGAGGTTTTGTCGAAAGGATATTTTTTCGAATATTTGCAAATCCGAATAAATATATTTTGGTATTGAGGACGGAATGGAAGTAGAGGATAGAAGAGACGATGGCATAATGCACAAAATAAAGCAATCTGCCGTGGTGCAAAAGCTCAAAGGCGTCAAAAATATACGAATTATTGCCGTTGTATTCATAATTGCAATCGCACTCATCATATACTCTAGCGTAGCAACCTCGACGAAGAAAAAAGCGCAGGCGCAGACCACCGCAACGCAATCTTTGGAAAACGACGAGGAAGCAAGATTGTCTGCAATACTTTCAAATTTGGAAGGGGCAGGGAACGTGCAGACGATGATAACGAAATCGAACGGAGAAATCTCGGGCGTGCTTGTCATAGCGGACGGCGCGAAGAATCCGCTGACAAGAGTCAGACTTATGCAAGCGTGCGCAAGCGCTCTCGGAATAAGCGAGGACAAGATTTGCGTGCTTTGCAAACAAAATTAGCGAACCTATAGGAGGAATATATGAAAATCAAACCGAAAACCAAGAAAATCATCGTGTTGTCCGTTATGGTGTTATTGCTTGTCGCGACGGGAGTTTTGAACTTTGTGCTCAGCGACAAACTTGACAAGACCACCGACAACGTCAATGCCGACCAAGGCACGGTTACGCAAACCTTCTTTGCGGCGGCAAAAAGCGACCGTGATTCCACGCGCGAATCGGAGTTTCTTTATCTCGACGCGATAATGCAGTCCGAGTCCAGCACGGCCAGCGCAAAGAAGAGCGCGCAAGAGCAAAAACTCACTCTTGTCAACCGCATGGAAAAAGAGCTCGCGCTCGAAACGCTTATCAAAGCAAGAGGCTTTGAGGACGCAATCGTAACAATCGGCGATAAGGGCGTGAGCATCGTAGTAAACTCCACTGAGCTTACCACGGAGCAGGCAAACCAAATTTTGTCGGACGTGCTTGCCGAAACAACTTTCAAAGCGACGGAAGTGAAAGTAATTCCGTACAACTAAAAAACATCGTTCATTGCCATACTGCCCACGGAGATATTCCGTGGGTTTTTCTTGTTGAGTTTTGGCATAACAAATTTTGAGTAATGATTGATATAATTTTCGGTATGTGCTATAATACACAAAAGCGGAGGTCGATATGGCAAAAGATTCGACAAAAATCACAACTGCGCTAAGCAACGTTCTTGTATCTTTGGCAAGCGAGGCAGCGCAAGACGTGGAAGGCATCTGCCTTCTCAATTCCAAACGCAACAAAGGGGCGGTGTCTGTCTATGTGTTGCCCAATGAGAAAGTCGCGGTGGATTTGTTTATCGATATCGAACAAGGCTATTCCGTTCCGTCCGCAGTCGCGGTGCTCCAAGAGAGAGTGAAAACTCAAATCGAGAGCGCAACCAAATTCAAAGTACAATCGGTCAACGTTCAGGTGATGAACGTAAACGTAATAACACAATAAGATTATGAGAAGAATTGCAAGAGAAAACGTTTTTAAGTTGGTGTTTGAATACACCTTTTACAATGTGGTCAACGATTCCACGCTGGAGCTTATGCTTGTAGATAACGATTTGACGGAGGACGACAAGAACTATATCAACTCAACCTACTTCGGCGTTGTAACCAATGAGGAAGAATTGAGAAAGGTCATCGCCGACCACCTCGAGGGTTATCGTATCGAAAGAGTGTATCGTCCCGATTACGCCGTGTTGTTGCTCGCAACGTACGAATTGAAGGAACACACCGCGCCAAATGCAGTCGTTATCAACGAGGCGGTGGAGCTTTCCAAAAAATACGGCACGGACAAGTCCGGCTCGTTTGTAAACGGCGTGCTTGCCAAGATCGTAAAAGATATAAAATAACAAAAGACAATCCCGACGTTCATAATTTGCTCAAAAGCGCGACAAATGTATGATATTTCGGGATTTTTTAATCCAAAAACATCGAAAAATCGGTGTTTAACTGCAAAAATGGTGCATAAAGTGTCGATTATGTTAGATAAAACCCCATTTTCTGAAAAAACAATATCCGTAAGCGAGGTAAATGCCACGATAAAAGCGTGCATTGACGCTCCGATATTCAAAGGTTTGGAAGTTTTCGGCGAGGTTTCTGGATTTAAGTTCAGCGGACCTCACGCATACTTCACGCTCAAAGACAAAGATTCGCAATTGTCTTGCGTATGCTTTTACGCTGCAAAAACTTACAATCCAAAAGACGGCGAAAGCGTCATTGTCAAAGGCTCGCTTGATTATTATCTCAAGGGCGGCAGACTGTCATTGCAGGCAAGTTCCATTCAACCTGTGGGCAAAGGCATGCTGTTTTTGGAGTTCGAAAGGCTCAAGGCAAAACTGCTCGCCGAGGGTATATTCGACGAGGCGCACAAAAAGCCCATCCCCAAATTTGCAAAACGCGTGCTTGTGGTTACGTCCAAAACGGGTGCGGTTATCAGGGATATCGTAACGACGGTACGGCGCAAAAACCCCGTCATAGACATTGTTGTCAAAGACGTGCGAGTGCAGGGCGATGGCGCAGGCAAGGAGATTGCCAAGGTGCTCGAGCGTGTGGATAAACTCGGATATGACATAATCGTAATCGCACGCGGAGGCGGCTCGCTTGAGGATCTTGCTCCGTTTTACGACGAGCAACTTGTAAGAGCGGTGTATGCCATGAACACTCCCGTTGTATCTGCCGTGGGGCACGAAACGGATTTTTCGCTTTGCGATTTTGCCGCCGACGCGCGCGCCGCTACGCCGACTGCCGCAGGCGAATTGATTGCATATGATTACTACGCAATGCGAGATCAACTTGTCGCCGACATGCAGCGCCTTAAGCAAAGCGCGACGAGAGGATATGAAAGGTGCGTGTCAAAAGCAAGGCTTTCTTCGGCGCAACTTCAAAGGCTTGCGACAGGGTTTTATACGGCGCACCAGCACAAAGTGGAAAATTGCATTCAGCGCATAAGAACGCTTGCGGAGAGGAAGATGGAAAGCGCAATCGCACGCACGGAAAAAGCGGCTGCGTCGCTGGACAATCTTTCGCCGCTCAAAGTGCTTGGCAGGGGATATTTTAGACTTCAGTCAGGGCAAAAGACTATAAGCAGAGTCGCAACTCTCAAAGTGGGAGAATATATCAAGGCTACGGGCGGAGACGGTTCCGTTACGGCGCAAATCACACAAATCGACTTGAACAAGGAGAACTGATATGGCAGAAATAAAGAAATTCGAAGAGGCGTTGAGCGAACTCGAGGGCATCGTAAAAAAACTCGAAGGGGATATTCCTCTCGACGAGGCTATGAGCGCATTTGAAAAGGGTATCGAGCTCAGCAAAATTTGTATGGAAAACCTCAAAGCGGAAAAGGGCAAACTTGCGCTTTTGGTTGACGATATCAACAATCTCACCGAAGAGATGAAACTTGACTGATTATGAAAATATCGACGGTTGACAAAAACGAGTTCCTTTCAATGTTCGAGCAGTCGCTAAGAAACGCGATCGGATACGGCAATTCCGTAATCGACGAGGGCATGCGCTATGCAACTCTCGACGGCGGTAAGCGCGTGCGCCCGCTTTGCGTGTATTACGGCGCAAGGGCAATCGGCAAAGAAGCGGAAGTCGATGAGGTGATTTGCCTTGCGGTGGCAATCGAGCTTATCCACAACTATTCGCTTGTTCACGACGATTTGCCTGCCATGGACAACGACGATTATCGCAGGGGCAAACTGTCCGTACACAAAAAATTCGGACACGCCAACGGCATACTTATCGGCGATCAACTTCTCACGCTCGCTTCTTGCGTGTTGCTTGACGGGGCGAGGACGTTCGGCTCGCATTTTGCAAGGGCTGCGCAAGAGATAACCTCTGCGGCAAAGCGTATGGTGCTAGGACAGGCAAACGATTTGCAAGGCTGCGAAACGGCGGACGATTTTCTTGAAATGTACTCTCAAAAAACAGCCGCGTTGATTGTGGGCGCATTCGGCGCAGGCGCGATTTGCGCAGGCGCGGACTTCGAGCAGATAGGAAAAATCGGCGAATATGCATTGAATATCGGCATTGCCTTCCAACTTGCAGACGACCTGTTGGACGAAGGCGAGGAGGGGAGTATTGTATCCGTACTCGGCGCAGACGAAACGCGCGACTTACTCAATGCCAAAACGCAAAGGGCAAGGGAGATAAGCGGGGGCTTTTCCGGCGCAAAAGAATTGTCCGATTTTGCCGATGTGCTTTGCAATAGACAAAAATAAAGGAAATATAGCGTAAACTTTCAAAAAATTGTTGCCAAATTCGTTTGTTTTTGATATATTGTTAAAGCAATCGAAATGCGGGAGTGACTCAGTGGTAGAGTGTCACCTTGCCAAGGTGAAAGTCGCGGGTCCGAATCCCGTCTCCCGCTCCAAACGATAGTGCAGTGAAGAAAATGAAGACGAAAACTTGATATTGATGAAAATCATATAGACGGGATTCGGCTTCACGGAGTGAAGAGTGCAGTATGCACAGACCCGCGCGGGTTCGTTCCGCAAGGTCGCCATCAAAGATGGCTACACCGTCTCCCGCTCCAAACGATAGTGCAGTGAAGAAAATGAAGACGAAAACTTGATATTGATGAAAATCATATAGACGGGATTCGGCTTCACGGAGTGAAGAGTGCAGTATGCACAGACCCGCGCGGGTTCGTTCCGCAAGGTCGCCATCAAAGATGGCTACACCGTCTCCCGCTCCACAAGATTAGCGCAAATAAATGCGCATATGGCATCATAGCCAAGAGGTAAGGCAAGGGTCTGCAAAATCCTCACCCCCAGTTCAAGTCTGGGTGATGCCTCCAAAAAACAAGCGATAGCATTATCGCTTGTTTTTATTTACAAAATCAAAGCCTTGTGCTACAATAATTTATCCATAGGGTAGTGGATAATAAACAAATATTCTACACGCATGCCGGAATGGCGGAATAGGCAGACGAATGAACGATGTTCATCCCGGCGTCTGCGCAAAGACCGTCACGCTATATGTGAGAAAGGCGAGCAAAACTGAATATGCCGGAATGGCGGAATAGGCAGACGCAAGGGACTTAAAATCCCTCGATGGAAACATCGTATCGGTTCGACCCCGATTTTCGGCACCAAAACGTCCCGTATTTTTATACGGGGCGTTTTTCTATATTTTGCGTATTATGCGATTTTCAATATAAAATTTTCATACCAATGTCGGATATCGTTACATTTGTATCGTTATCAGCGGTTATTATGCTTCAAAAACCTATTGCAAAGCTTTGCGCGCGATGTTATAATTATAGAGTATATTGAGAAAGTATGCGTAGGCGCACTCGCGTGCGCAGGCGCAATGAGGCAAAATGAATTCCACTGCATACGCAAAAAGGACGCTTTACAAACCCATTGACTTCTTCTTCAGGGGAGTTGCAGATTCTTCTACCAAGAATAAGAAGGTGGTTTTTGTCGATGCGTTCCAAATCATGAACGACCGCTATCTCGGCAGAATGAGCGTGTGCAACTATTTCTATATCGCCGAAAGCTCCGTGCGCATCAACGAACTCAACGTTATCGCTTTTGAAGAATTGCGCAATTACGATCTCGTTATGCGCGAGAATTTCCTTATCCCCGACGTTACGTATTGTCTTGCAGTGTCCACTCGCTTTTTGGACAACGACAAAGATTTTGACATCCTTTTGACTTTGCTCAAAGACTACGGCTACAAAAAGAACAATCTGATAATTTCATTTTTCGTAAGCTCGCTCGTGTGTCTAGACGAAAAAGGCAGAGCGCGATACAACCGTTTACGCAAGGCAGGATACAAAATTTGCGCGTCGGCGTACGGAGAGGATTACAATTCGCTCGACGTGTTCGGAGAGTTTAATTTCGATTATTTGAGATGCGAGGCGCAATACTTTGATGCCACGCCCAACAAAAAGAAAGTGCTTGCTATGCTCGTGAATTTCTGCAAAGCCAACAAAATCGGCTTTATTATGGAAGGCGTGGATGCTCCGGGGCAATACGCAAGATACAAGCGCGAAGGCGTCAAACTTATGACGGGCAGAGCAGTGTCCAAGCTTTCTCGCTGGGTTACCAACGATTTTTTGGGAGTGAAAACCCCCACGGGTAAGGATAAAGAGGCGTATCTCAAAAAATTGCAAAAGGACCTTGACGCAAAGAAGAAAGCCGAAGATGCGGAACTTGACTCATTGCGCAAAGCGGCGATAGAGAAAGCCCAAGTCGAGGACGGCAGCAAGGTTATGCCGTCGGCTCCAAGACCTGAGCTTGCAAAATCTCCGTACCAAATCAGGCTCGAACAGCAAAAACTCAATGCCAAGAAGGCGGCGGAAGAGAGGCTGGAGGCACAAGCGCGCCTTGTCAATCAACAGCCCGAGGATACAGGCGAGCAAGACAAGAAACTAATCACCGAGATGTCGCGTATGAGATACGAGGGCGACGTGCAAAGCGCACTTGCCTTGTCGTTTGCCTCGCAAAAGAAGAGCGAACTGGGTATAGATCGTAAGTTTGAAGAAACGGAAAAGGTCGAGGAAAAGCCCAAGAAAGATAAGCCCGAAAAGCAGGAAACCGTCGTTGACGAGCAGGAAAACAGCGTTGCGGCACCCGTAAGACCTCAGACTCCGAGCGGATTTGCCACTCCCAAGAAGCCCAAGAAAATCAAAGCGAATTTCGAGGGTGAGAAGAAGCTATTTGACGAGTACAAGAACGATAGCATGTTTGGCGGACTAGGTATGGGCACGGGAATGAAAGGCTTTGGTGTTACCATGCACATACAAAGCAAGAGCGAGGACGAACCCGATCTTGTCGGCAAATACAACGACAACGGTCAATGGGTGGACGAGGACGGCAACGTCTTTAACGGCTACTTCGATGTGGACGGCAACTGGGTTGAATACGAACAGTTTGACGTCAGCAAAGAAGGGCACTATAACGAAAATGCGCAATGGGTTGACAAAGACGGCAACGTTTATGACGGATATTTTGACGAAGAGGGCAGGTGGATAGATTACACTTACACCGACCAAAACGGCGAAATCGTTGACAACGGCTACTTTGACGATACGATAGGCAAATGGGTACCGTTCGGTTACTTTGCCGGTGACGGAACTTATCATCGTTTCTAACTTGATATAGAGAAAGCAAATGAGCGAAGAACAAACTCAAAACACCAATACGCAAGATAGCGAGGAAATCGCTGAGCCGACCGAACAAGTCGAGAGCGAGCCTCAAAAGTCTGCCAAAAAGGGCAAGAGCGATAAAAAGTCTGCCAAAGATGCCCAAAAGGAGCAGTCCCGTCTTAAAAAAGAATGGGAAGATTCTATCGTTGCGTCAAAAAAGGTCAAGAGGGAAGAAACTCGTCGCAAACTCAAACGAGCGATGCTCATTTTGCTTGTGTTTTCGCTTATCGTAACTTCGGTCGTATACGTGATGCTGCTTTTCATCGAGGAAAACAGCGTGCGCATCACCGCAAGTTCCAACAATAAGGACAAATCTATATCCCTGTCCATTGACAACGAATACTGGACTCCGTACCTCAACGTCGGCGGACCAAAATATCTTAGAGATTTGAGTTACAACTCAATTTATAGCGTCATGTTCAACAAAGAACCTATTGAAAAAATAGAGCAGGTCCGCGCAATGCTGGATGCCGATGACGTTCAAACGGGCACGATGCATGGAAATGAGTATATTTGTTTTTCCTTTATGCTCAAAAATACGGGCACGCAGCCTGCGAACGTGAGCTATGAAATGAGTCTTGAGTTTGACGAGCACAGACTTCACGACGCAGTTCGCGTTATGTGGGGGCAGTCATTCAAGAGCGATTACGATCCGAGCGGTGAAGAAAGCCGCTCCGATATCGCCATATATGCCTCGCTCAGCGACAATCCGCGCCTTGCGGAAACCGAGATAAACCGCGACCGCACTCAAGAGGACGGATATCTCGAATACGTCGCATATCCCGAAGGCTCGGATGTTCCGACGTTTTCGCTTGCAAGATACGAGAATGAAACGATCGCCGATCCCGAAGATAAGGCAAAAGCGGTGGAAGAAGGCTATTTCCCCGCAACGCCGTTTGCGTCCGACAGTTATGTTTTTCAACGTGAAGCAACCCTCGCCGTCGGCGACATAATGTACTGCCACGTGTGCATTTGGGTTGAGGGCAGCGACTTTGATTGCGTGGATGCGAAGCTGGGCGGTTATTGCAAACTTGGCTTGTCATTCGTGGCTAATTAGTCGTGAATTTTAATAAAAGTAGCCTAAAAGGCATACTTTTATTAAAAAAGTTTTATTTTCGCAGGCACACGATGCGCGCGAGAGCGCATATGAGCGCGTAAGCGCGCGTGATGTAATAGAAACTGTATATTAAGAGTTATAAGGTGAATAAAACTCTTAAAACTCGCATAATAATGCATAAATTTGCATAAATATGCAAATGACGAAAATAGACAAAAACGCAATTGTGTATCAAAATCATACAATTAATGTAAATAAATCGACATTTTTGACATCGAATAAGGGCGAAATATAAAGAAAAATTTATTTTGCTATTGACACGAATGCATAAAAGATTTATAATTCGTGTATAAACAAGTTGTATGTGCACGCACACGTGCGCATATATTGTGACGAGCAGAGCAGAGAAGGGCTTGGCGATTTGATAGGGAACTTGTTGTGAACTATGCGTATTACCGACCTTTTAAGCAAAAAACCGTCGCCGTGGCAATGGCAACACGCAAGTGTGCGTATAGCCAAGAGCCACGCATAGGTTTTTGCTTTGCTAACCGCCTATTGTTGAAAACAAAAAAAATAAAACATATAGGGTATCAAGTTTTTAGAAAGGGGCTTGGTGCTCGATAAGGAGAAAACGATGAAAAAGAAAGGTTTGATTATTTCAACAGTCGTTATGGTTGTTGTCTTGATTGCCGCACTTACCACTGCTACATATGCATGGTTTACAGCATCAACAAAGACCGAGATTTCAGGCTTTGACGTATCGGTTGTATCGGCCAACGCTGTAAACATTGGTATGAAAAAAGAGTATGGATTTAGTTCTGCTCCGTCTCCCACTGAATTTGCAACAGGTTCTGTTACATTTGCAGCCGGTGGAACAATTACTTCTGGTCCTGGCAAAATTACAAGTCCTGGTTCGTGGGCAGGAACCTCCGATGGCTTCAGTGCCACTTTGGACCATAATATCAATTGGGGTTCTCAACCTCAAGCTGTTGGTGTAACAACAGCTACAGACGTTACAGCTGAGAATGTCGCGCAAAAAGCAACTCTTGATAATACTAAATTTTGGGTTAACCACACTGTAGATAGTAATAACATAACTTACGGTAACGCAAACACAGGTAAAACCGCTGTTGTCGCCGCAAACAAAGCACAAGGCTCCGAAGCGTTGACGGGACAAAAGCTTGCAAGAGCAAACGTTGGTGCCTCCGAGGACACTGCTGGTGATTATGTTCACTTTATTCTTGGTGTTCAACCAACAAAAGAACTTGCTACAAACAATTTTATTATTATGATTACACCTTCTGGCAACACGTCAACGCTTGGTGTGCTTGCATCGATTCACGTTGCATATCGTGTAAAGGCGGATGGACAAACCGCTACTGGTTGGACAGAAGTTGATGTGTATGGCGCGAATCATGGCACGACTAAAGTGGCAGATGTAGCAAATGCCGGTGTTTCGGATTCGGTACAAGCCGCGTATAAATCAACTTATGAAAACGCAGCCGTACCTACCGGCTCTGCTGCTTGCGTAATAAGTGGTCTCGACACAGTAACAAATAAAGTATCACAAGTCGAAGTTGTTATCTATATGGCTGGCGCAGACAGTGATTGTACTGATACAGGTAAAACTGCATCTGGTGAGATTAAAATGTTCTTTGAAACAACTAACGCAGCCACACAAGCAACCACAGCAACTATCGATTCAAGCAATAAATTGACGATCACTGGCGGCGACAAATCTTATACATCAGAAAACACAACAGTTAAGATTAATAACGTGGCTGTCACGGGTAAATGGGAAAATGGTACGTTCACCTCTACGAACGCTGTAACGGACGTAACTGCTGGTACAACGAAAGTAACAATTCAGACAGCAGGCAAAGAAGCAAAAGAATTAATTATTACTGCAGCATAACACGAATATGTATTTGTGCTAAAAGCACAGATATAAATGTCAATAATTCTTCAGAAAAACACGGCTCATTTGAGCCGTGTTTTTGTGTTTTACTGTTTTAATAAATACACTTTATGTTTGTTCGATAATGGTGTTTTGCAGTTAAGTATATAACACTTTAGCATTCTCAAACGATTGTTCCCGTCCAATGCAACAAATTTCCCGTTCCTTTCGATAAGTACAATGTGATCACACAATGTGCCATATATGAACAATTCTGGTTTTATTTGTTTTAGTTGTTCAAAAACTGCAAAATCAGTTCTTTTAGAAACACAAAAAGACGCATATTCAATTTCTAACACTTGCTCGTTGGTCAATTCTATTTCTTCGACAACGCATTTGCTTAAATTGATATCCATATAATTACTAAAGACATCCATATCATACATATGTCGTGCTAAAAAGCTATGTATTATCTCGTAATTCAAGTTGGAATATTCTTTTGATAGCATATATTCAGTTGTATTGATATCAAAGTGTTTTAGAATTTTTGCCATATCTACAAGTTTCTTCATGGTTATCATCTCCTTTTCTTTAGTAAAAAGAATGTTTTTTCATAACGCTATGCGTACAACAAAAAACTATTTCTTTTCCTTTTTTATTATATAGATGTATTCTTAATTTATTACCATTGCAAAAAAACTAAAAAAACTTGCTTTTGGCAAAATTTGACAAATTTTATTTGTATGTTATAATAAAATTCAAGGTACTATTTTGGGAGGTAGTTAAGAAAAACTGTGATTGGAACGATGTGCGCAATAAATATCTTGAACTAAAAAACTATTATCAAAGCAGAAATCAAGATATAAAATCGTTTGCAATTTTTGCTATGGTTGTAAACGAGTTTTATCAAAACTGCATTTAAGAAAAAAACAATACTACATTATACAAAGACACAAAAACACGGCTCAATCGAGCCGTGTTTTTTTTGCGCTGACATGAAAATTTGACAAATATTTCCTTTGTGCTATAATGGCTCTAATAGGAGATTATTATGTCACATTTTATCGAAGATTTAATGACAAAAAAACGCAGTTATGCTAATGAAATTGATTCATTATGTAGCCTTTTTCATAGCGTTACTTATGTACGCTCGGAACATGATAGTGTTTCGTTATATAAATATATGAGTAACGATAATATTTTTTTGCAATGGAGATTTCGTGGAACCTTTACTAGCATAGATGAAATGACGAAAGATAATGGTATTGATGATGTTTTAGATAAAGTAGACGAAATGCCTTCTTTGTGCAATCTTGATGATTACATATTGGTTGCAGAGTTTATGATAAATGTTGCCGAGTATTTGAGAGGTCGTTGTCAATTGGTGTATATCAAAGCAATATTCGATAATATATATCGAGCGGCGGACAAGTATAATTTGAAAGTTGTGCAAAAAGAGAACTCTGAGATTATTCTCACAAACAAAGACGTTATGGTGGATATTGCAGCTGATTCTCTTGATAATAAAACATTATCAGAATTGTTATACGAATATGGCAGACAAAAGAATCAAGATGACATTGGAGTTAAAGAAAGCATAATTGCACAACTTTTCAAAGGTTTCTTTGAGCCTAATCGCCAAAATATCAAAAACTTAAATAACGATTTGGAAAAAAAGATTGGGATTTTGTCAGGTTGTGCAAGACACGATGATAATAGCAATGTTGATTACAAAGATATGAGTAATGAAGAAAAAATTAAGGTGCTCGACATAACTTTTGACTTGTATACTGAAGCAATCGTATTACTCAAACTCAAAGACACGAAAGCCGCCGCAAAACAATTCATCAATAACTAAAAAACACGGCTCAATGAGCCGTGTTTTTCTGTAACGGCGCAAAATGAACTATATGCATATTTTTCCAAAGGTAAACAAAATTTGCATAACATCTTGACAATTTGCATATTATATATTAAACTACTCTTGACAAAAGGACATCTGTCCTTTAACAGTGGGAATGTCTCAGCCCTTAAGTGAGAATGTTACAAGCGAGCGTTTCGCTGCTCTACAAATGCGAAAGTTAACAGAATGGGGCGACTTGTTCGCCCCATTACTTTTGTTTAAAAAGGTTAAACACATATGGGAAAGGCTGTTTCAAAGATTAGATTCTATGAAATTGATGAAGAGTATATTGATTATATGTGTCAATTTGACAAACATCTTTTTCACAACAAACAAGCGCATCAACAAAATGCTAGAAAATACATAGGCATACTTTTTAAAGTCAACGACCTTGATTATTTCGTTCCGCTATCTTCATTCAAGCCAAAACATGCTCAAATGAATGAGGCTTTGGATTTTATAAAACTTGGCAATTATGCTGTTGTGAACTTATGTTCTATGTTGCCCGTAGTAAAAACCTGCATGAAATATGTGGACTTTTCAGAAATTGAAGATAAACAATATAGAAGATTGCTTGTATCTGAATTTCTCGAAATTAAAAATAAGGAGGAGCTTATTTTGAAAAACGCTCAAAACGTTTACAGACATAAGCTTTGCAAAGGCGTTTCCACATCGCTTGCCCGCAGATGTGCAGATTTCAAATTGCTTGAAGAGAAAGCAACAGAGTATCAACCACAATAATAGTGCATAAACTGCATTATGCAATTTGTCAATAATTCTTCAAGAAAAGCGCGTCTCAGTATAAGTCGCGCTTTTCTTTTTGTCAAATTTCGTCAAAAACAAATAAAAACACGGCTCACCTGAGCCGTGTCTTTGTATTTGTATTATTTTGATGTTAAACACCTGATTAGGTCGTCTTAAAGTTGTTTGTGGCAACTACTGCAGTACTAGACAATTTCCCGGTTTCACGGATTCTAATCTTTACATTCGTCTTGTCCTTCAATGATGTCAATGCCAAAGATGTGAATGTTGTTCCACTCCAAGTACCATTAGCTTTTCTCCAAATAACAGCGTCGTATGTATATTCAACAACAGCACCGTTTACACCATTGGTTACAGTGAGAATACCGCTTTCGTTAATAACACCTGTCAAGTTTTCGGCAGTAGTTGTTGTGGTTACATCGGTTTCAATAGTTTCAAAATACAAACCAATTTTTGCCGTTACACCTTTTGCCTCATTAATACAGTCGGGATCGTTACCTGCAAGATACACTATAAGTTGAACTTGATCCATTTCACCTTGTTGAGTTTTTGTGAGATTGATCGGCACGTCCGCCATACCATTTTGAGTAGAACCTTTAATTACGGCGTCACCATATGTTTCTTTTGCATCGGTGGGCATTTGGGTTTGAGCAGAAGTTCTTGCTGTTCTATAGTTTTTACCTTCAAATGCATCGATATCGACCCATTCCGTTCCGTTTACACTATATGCTACATGGACAGCTGCTGCAATACCTAGTTGCGTGCCGCCACCCGTTGATTGTACATAAACGTGAAGAATAGCGCCTTCAGCCAAATTTTTTGCGGGTGAAACTCCCAACCAGAGATATGCATAATCGCCTGCGACAACTTGACCATCTTCTGGCGTATAGCCATTTGCAACAGCTAAATGCTTATCTGTAAGTTCATCGGATGTTGCGCTTTTTGCTGCACTTACAACTTTTTGACCATTCATTGACGAGGGGGCATAATGTGTATTTGCGTTAGTAATCGTGCTAGCATCTGATTCAGTTGTAAAAGCAACGGCTCTTTCAACGCTACCAAAATTAATATTGTGAGTGAGTTGCGGACCAAGACCGTCAGTGCCACCACTCCAATTGCCTGAATTAAGAGTGCCGGGGGTACCTCCGTCAAAAGACACATCACCAGTAACAAATTTGTTGGTAAGATCACCTGCATTATAAGATTCCGAAAGATTCTTTCTCAAGCCAATATTGACGGCGTTACCGGCAACTACTTCAAGATTAAATCCATCAACGGTAGTCTTTGTACTTACAGAAAACCATGCATATGTAGCGGTTGTGAGAGATGCAATCAAGACAACAACCATAA
>SAMEA104315437__coassemble_527_pt1 | contig 18246 bp, 14 predicted proteins | sample SAMEA104315437__metabat2_low_PE_024 | metagenome-assembled genome bin SAMEA104315437 (sample SAMEA104315437) | gut metagenome | biome: Monkey gut; feature: monkey-associated habitat; material: faeces | place: China | collected 2013 | reverse complement strand
GGTGATGTTGCGTTTAAGAGTTGTTACGCACTTTATATAATATTGGGGAAACACCGTGAGGAAGGGGGAAAGTTGCATTTAATTATATTTATATAGAAATGCCGGCGTGTCCGGAAAGAGGGATGGGGGAATTGCATTAAAGGAGTTACTACTATCCTCGTTCATTGTTGATTTTTTAAGTGTGTGCTGTTATAATACTCTCATGGACGAAATTAAGAAAAAAGCGGTAAGTGCAGAAGATTTACTTGACGGCGGCGATTTCATCGTCGAGTTTTCCGATGAACTCAAAAAATATCCGCATCGCATAACCGGTAGTGCGGACGAAACCGCATGCGCTCGCGCCATTCGCAACCGTTTGCATGACGAAACCGACGCCAAAACGCGCCTCGAGGCATTCAACGCCTATCCCATGTTTGGAAGAGGCTCGTTTATGTATCTGGGCATATGGTATGCGCTTTGCTACGTAGTCTATTTCGCGTCGTTTGCAGGCGGCAGGGTGGCAGGTGCGCTTATTACGTTGTTATCTCTCGATATGTTTTTGGCAGGCGGCAGCGTAATTCTTTTGCAATATCTAGGCAAGCGCAAATTGCTTGGCATATACCCAAAGAAAGTATCCTACAACGTCGTGAGCGAATACAGCAAATCGGACAATCCCTCACGCACGTTCATTATAGCCGACAATCACGACGCAATGCTCGGCAGTGCCATCAAAGATTTCGACCTTGTGCGTAAGTTGTCAATGATTATCGCGCCCGTATCGGTGTTTGTTTTCGTGCTTTTTTGCATACTCAAGATGTCAATCGGCACGGACGGCGCAAACGTCGCCGCCAAGATATCCGCTTTCACGATTTTCCCGTTCATATCGGGCGTATTCGGCATTTTGGCGTTTATCTTGCACTTTTCGCCTCTCGAAAAGTATTCCCGAGCCAACAACGGCGTTGCGACTTCGGTCGCAATGGCAACCTATGCATATTTTGTGGACAGAGATGAAAAACTAGCCGACGACGCAAGGATAGTCTACGTTTCATTCGGCGGCGAAAACAGCGGACATTGCGGCTCATACGAGTTTGTGGAAGCGCACCCCGAGTACGCAGGCGCAAAAGTGCTTTGCATAGGCGACATAGCCGGCGATGCGCTCCAAGTGGCAGAATACGACGCCGTGCGCAGGATCACGTTCTCCACGGACATGGTTGCAACCCTGCACGCAAGCGCAATCGAGCAGGATATACCTCTCAAAACCGCTCGCCACGACGATTTGAAACACAAGTTCAATTCCTTGCACGGATATATGTCCAACGCGTTTGTCAAGAACGGCAATCCAAGCGCCACCGTACTTGCCAAGGACTATTCCCAAAAGTGCGGCGCAATCTCACGTGAAACAATGGAAGACTTGTTCTCCCTCTGCGTCGGCGCTATGGAAAAACTTATGTCCTCCGCTTCGCATGAACCCGTCAAAGAGCAAAAACAAGACATTACGCAAGTCGCGCCTTCCGCGGATATGCAAATCGTGGACGTGGAGAGTAAATAAGCGCCGCAAACATACAATAAACAATCACAAATCAAGACAAATAGTCAAAATCGGCAGTTAAAACGTCGATTTTGAACAAATAAACATATAGTTTGCGCAAATAACGCAAACGACAGGGGATATATGCAAAACGATGATAGAATTTTTAACGCGATTGAAACAGAGGATCAATCGCAAGTAGCAACCGACGTGGAAACCGCCGTCGAACAAGCGCAATCGGAAGCCGAAACCGAATCCGCCACGCAATCGGAAAACACGGTTGACACTGCCGAGCAAGACGAGCAAGCGTCGGGACAAGGCATACTTTTTGATTACGCCAATACGCATTTGACAGGCAAACAACGTTTTGTCGAATGGCTTAAGCGCGCAAGCAAGCGTTACTTTATAGACGCGTTTTCAGGCATGGCGCAAGGTCTTTTCTGCACGCTTATTGCAGGTACGATACTGGCGCAAATTGCCTCTTGGTGCGGCGATAACGGATTTGCGCATTTCCTTGCGTATCTTGCCAAAATTGCCAAAATGCTTATGGGCGCGGGTATCGGCATAGGTATAGCGCACAAGCTCGGCGCAAAACCGCTCGTCATCTTCACGGCGGCTGTTACGGGTATGGTCGGTGCGTTCGCAGGCAACCTCGTCGAGGTTATGTGCCACAATGCCACGTGGACGTACGTGTTCGGCGCGCCCGGAAATCCCATCGGCTCATACGTCGTCGCGCTTATCACCGTCGAACTTGCAGGCTTGTATGTCGGCAAAACAAAACTCGACATAATCCTCGTTCCGCTCGGAATGATGGCAATGTGCCTCTTCTCCGTGTTCGTCGCATGGCCGCTTATCAAACTCATTGAATACATCGGCATCGCAATGGCACTTGCAATTCAAGCAGGCGTAGCCGTCAAAATCCTCGTCGGTATATTTATCGCCGTCGTCATGGGCGTATTGCTCACAATGCCAACCTCGTCCGCAGCAATTTGGATAGCGGTAGCGGCGGCAGTTCCTGCCGAGTACGAAGAGGCGCTTATGATAGCCGGCGGCGCGGCGGTCGCGGGTTGCTCGGCGCATATGATAGGCTTTGCCGTGGCAAGTTTCAGAGAAAACGGAGTCGGCGGACTTATCTCTCAAGGCATCGGCACTTCCATGTTGCAAATTCCCAACATTATGAAACATCCGCTCATAATGGTTCCCGAAATCGTCGCAAGCGCAGTATGCGGACTTGTCGCCGTGCTTATGGGGCTTCGTTGCAACGCAGCGGGCGGCGGAATGGGCACGTCGGGGCTTGTCGGCGTATTCGGCGCAATCGACGCGTCCAAAGGAGTCATCCCCGATTGGCAACTTGCGCTCGGCATAATCCTATGCATGTTTGTATTGCCTGCCGCTATATCCTTCGGCGTAAGCGAGCTTATGCGCAAGACGGGCGCAATCAAATTCGGCGATCAAAAACTTTGATTGTCGAAAAAGCAGGGAAGAGCGAGCGTTTTTCAAGAACAATCGCAAACCGCAGTGAAAATCACAAACAAAAAACCTAACAAAACAAACGAAAACAACCAATGAAAAAGCGCACGATTTCGTGCGCTTTTCTATTGTGATGTTTAGTTTTCTTGATATGTTCGCAAATACGCTAGACGTGGGAACAATTACAATTCAAACAACTTTTTGCGTTTTTTAGGAACTATCGGCGTTCCGTCTTTTTTCTTTTTGAGCAAGGGTATATACACGTCGAACACCGTTCCTTTGCCCTCTATTCCGTGGCACTCGATTGTTCCGTCATGCGCCTTCACGGTCGCCGCGGCAATGGAAAGCCCAAGCCCGAAACTCTGATTATCTTCATTTTTTCTCGCGCCGTCCGAGCGGTAGAACCTATCAAAAACGTGCTCTGCTTCTTCTTTGGATATGCTTTCACCCGTATTCATAACGGACAAATGTGCGTTTTTCCCGTCGGCGGTGAGTTTTGCACCCACTTTTCCGTTTTGCCCGCAGTACTTGATTGCGTTGTCAAGCAGTATAATCACGAGCCTTTCAAGCGACTTTGCCTCGCCGTATACTTCGATATTCGATTGGAAGTCGGATAGTAATTTTACGTTCTTTTCAAAGCACGTTGCTTCGAAGCTCAAACACGCGCCCTCGGCAATCTCGCTGAAATCGACGGGGCATTTTGGCAGTTCGCTTTGCTCCAATTTGCTCAGTTCCAACATCGAATTAACGAGGTCTTTCATACGTATAAGTTGCGTAGTTATGGACTCTATCCACTTTTCGTTGTCCGCCACCGTCGATTGCGGTTCGCTCTTTATAACGCTTAAATTGGTGCCGATAATGGTAAGAGGGGTTTTGAGTTCGTGTGAAGCGTTGGCGATGAGGTCGCGCTGTTTGGACATTGCGCTCGCCACGGGGTTGAGTAGTCTAGCCGAGGAGAGAAGCGCCAGCAACGCCACAAACACAACGGATATGCAGTAGAGTAGCGTAACCATAATCGCGGTGTTTGCAAGTTGCGTATGATATGACGTTCTGTCGATAAAAGCGTACAGCGTGCCGGAGTCCAATTGTTTGCTCGCAACCACAAAGTACCTGTTGTTCACGCGGAATTTTCCTTGCTTGGTTTGAACGGCAACGTTGATGATTTTTTCAACGTCTTCGGGGCTATAAATGTCGAGATTGCCGGATCTTTCTTCCTTGCCGTCATTGCCTTTGTACACGTACACACACTTCAAATCGTTCACCACGTCGTCGTTGTGTTTTTCGGGATTCTCAAGCGCCTTGTCAAGCGAGGTCCTTATAAAAACGTCGTTTGAAGCGTACACCACGCCAAACAATCCGCCAAGCACTATAAGCAGGAAAACCGCCGCTATCACAGTGGTGGTAATCGTATAATTGAGGCGTTGTTTTCTTATAAGGTCAAGGTTGATTTTTTTCATAATCGACGTTTTATATTGCCATAATGATAAGATAAAGTCTTTTATTTGTAATTTTGCAACAAAAATGCGCGACTTTCGCCGCGCATTGTTTTATGCCTTAGGTTGCGATAGTCTGTATCCCACGCCGCGGACGGATTCTATGGTGAAAGAAGCCTCCAAATGCGTCAATTTTTTGCGCAGGAAGGACATATACACTTCGAGGTTGTTGGACTCGAATTCGCTGTTAAGCCCCCACGCCTTGAGAATAAGATTTTCCTTTGTGGCGACAAAGTTGGGGTATTCGAAGAGGTATCTAAGCAATTCGAACTCTTTGCCCGTAAGGTTGATAGAGCCCTTTTGCGTCGACAGTGTAAACGTCGTCAAATCAAGCGATGCGTTTTGATATTCCAGCTTGTTGTCGCTAAGCAGTTTACCTCTTCTGCGGAGCACCGCGCGGATACGAGCGGAAAGCTCGTTGAAAGAAAACGGTTTGGACACATAGTCGTCCGCACCTTTATCAAGACCTTCGATTTTATCTTTTTCGTCCGTGAGCGCAGTGAGCATAATCACAGGAGTTTCTATCTTTCTCGACCTCATTTTTGCCAACACCTCAAATCCGTTGAGTTTCGGCATCATCACGTCCAGCAGCACCATGTCGTACATGCCCGTCGATACAAAATTCAATCCGTCCGCGCCGTCATACACGCAGTCCACGTCATACCCGTCTTTCATCAGCATCTGCGCCAATGCCCTCGACAGTTCCTTTTCATCTTCAACAAGTAAAATTCTCATATCCATACACCTCTGCATTACAGATTGGTATTATAATACTTTTTGTATCTTAAATCAACATTAAAAACGCACTAAACAGCGAATAACTTTGTCAGCACCCCGAGCCTAACAATTCATGTACGTCTATGTACATTAGGATTGTCATTCTCGGGGTGCTTCCTCGTTCTTCATCTGTTTATTGCGTTTTTACAAAACTCACAAAATCGCGAATGTCTTTGTCAGCCTTGCTCCAAAATCACGTACCACAATCAAAGCGTTTGGAAACCAAATAATATCCTTCGTCTATTTCTGTCGTGTCAAACTGTTTGCTATTGAAAATTTTGAGGAGCGTTTTGCTTGTTACGTCGCTCATGATCGTATAATGCGGATAGGCGAGTATAATATTGTTGACAAGCACTCTTGCAATTCCTTTTCCGCGCATGCTCTTATCCACGGCGATTGCCATAATGTAGAGTATCGGTTTCTCAAGCGCCGCTACTTTATCATGGAATTCGTGTTGATAAGGGTAGTCTGTGCAGTCGTAATCGCTGGTGAAAACATTGTTGAATTGGCGTTGGTCTTTTTGTTTAAGCTCGTAAAAATCGAAACAGAGCGATATGCCTATGAGCTTTCCGTTTTCAAAAACGCCGTACGAATAACCGCTTTGTATGCAGTACGCAAACATGTCCTTAAACGACGTATCCATAATTTGTTTCAAGTCTTGTCCTTTAAATTGTTCGAGGAAGTACTCGTTGTCCAAAAAACAATCCTCGTAAAGAGCGGTAACCTCATCGAGGTTTTCGGGGCGCAATTTGACGGGAGAAAGCCCCGTTTGCTTGAATATTTGCCGTGTAAACTCCATATCTCGGTTGTTCCATTTTTCCATCGGAGCGCTGAGTAGACACTTTGTTCCGATCAATACCGGGAAATCGAAACATGCAGGGTCCAAAGGATTTTCATACGGCTCGAGAACATATCCGTTTGCTTCATAAAATTTTATGGTCGCCTCGTTGTCGTCGCGGTCGGTATATAGTCTGCAATATTTATATCCGAGTTTTTTTGAATATTCTTCAAACAATCTCATCGCCTCGCTCCCGTAATGGTTGCGACGATACTCTTTTAGTATGCCAAACCAGCCTAGCCACGCCGATTCCGAGTCTGCTTGCACCGAATAGACGCCGGTTATCCCTACATATCCGACATCTTCGACGTAAAGCAAATAGTATTTATAGTCCGTCCTTCCCGCCACTGCGTCTATATAGTTTTGAGAGGCGTCGTGGCTTGGAAAAATGGCGTGTTGAATCTTTATGATGTCGTCCAAATTGTCGCTTGTCAGAGGAATCAGTTTCATTTTTTATTTCCGTAAAGTTCGCAGAATTCAGGATATTTCTTTTTCAGAATAGCATTGTCGTCAAGGGTTGCAAAATCGAGATTGAATATCTTTCCCTGCGCAGGATTGGTGCCGACGCATTTAAACCCGAGCGGAGTTATCATTTTCTCGAGAAGGTGGGAATAGACGGATATCGCAAGGGATGTGATTCTCACGTCATCCTCGTTTGCAAGTCGCACGAATTTTGTAAAAAGGTCATCCAAAAGCATTATGTAATTCTTTTGATTCTCATGTTTTTGTATAATCGGCATTATTGCGATATAACAACAGAACTCGCCGCCGAATCCGTAAAATTCTTCCATATCGGCGTCTATCATTTTTGCGCCCGACACCACGAGGTCAAAATTCTGTTCGTTGATAAATTCAACTTGCGAATATCCTACGATTTTGTCGTCAACAATAAGGAAAGACGCCGTTTCGGGATAGTTGTTTGCGTATTCCAGCCATGCGTCGGGATCGCCTTCTATATCCGAATCTATGATAAACTCATTCGGGGCGTCGCCAAGCGTGAGATAATCGATCTCCACTGTTTCCACGACTTTTCGTCTTGTGTCGTAGCCGATTTCTTTTATTTGTTCGGAAGAGAGCACGACGGGGCCGCTATACTTGATTGCGTCTTTTTGTTGTTCGCTTGTCAAAGAATTGATGATTGTCAAAAGCTTTTGGAGAGAATCTTTGTCGACGTAATCGACCCAATTGTTCTTGCCGATATAAAATTCCATCGCTTTTGACGGCGTTATTGCGGAATTCAGTTTGAGCGGAATTATCATTTTATCGTGATTTGTTGCCGAATTAACTTCGTTCAACACCATATTCGAGTTGTTTGATTCGTGTGAAAGCATCAGCACGCAGCACGTCGAATTTTCAATAGCATTGACGATTTCGTTTGCAAAAACCGTTCCCGGCGGAATGTCGCGATAATCGATAAAGACGTTTTGCCCCGCGTCCTCGATTTCCTTGACTATTTTCTTAACAGTATCCTCGTTTTTGCGTGAATAAGAAATAAAAACGTAGTTATCTCCCATAAAGAGTTCCCCTTCGATTTGTATAATAAAATTATACTACCACAGTAGGCGCGCAAAGTCAATATCGCCGCATTATTAGGCGCGGTTCTTTTCAAATAAAACGTATTATTTTATTTGTATATATAGATATAAAACTTTATTTGCACGCATATACACGCATGTGTATTGCTAAAAGCGTTTGCGTGTGTTACAATTATATGTCCAAAGACTCGGAAGCGAGGGAAGTATGGCTCGAAAGTTGACCAAAATTGCAATAATCGCAATGCTGATATGTCTGTCGGCAGTTTTGGCAACCGCTTTTTCTCTCAAGGGCGTAGCGTATGCGGCGGACGGCAAAATCGACGTCGTCGTAACCGCAGAATTTGAAAACGGCGAAAAGGTCTGGTATGCGTCCGTCGACAACGTATCGTTTTGGGCGGCGCAAGGCGAATTTTTCATAGAGGAAAAATTGTATTATTCCTTGAAACAATCTCTGTCGGGCGTGCTTTTTCAAAAGGGCGTCATAACTTCCGAAACAAAAACCTCTTTCGATTCCGATCCAACGAGGTGGAATGCCAACGACTATTTTGATTTCACGTTCGTGTTCCCGTCAATGGGAACGGTATCCGCAAACAAGAATAGCGTCACCTACACCAAAGGCGAGAGCGACGCGGTAATTTCCGTTGAAAACGCAAGAGCAATCGTCGGATTTTGGGCAAGCAGGCTTGACTATCGCAAAGCCGGCTCAACCGATACAAAGCAGACTTATTCGGATATTTTTTCAACGTCCGTGGCATTCGGCGGCGGCGTAAGCGCAGGCGAGTACGAAGTGGGCTATACCGCAATCGAAAGATTTATGTTTGACGGCAAATCGTTTGACGTCGAAAGAAAGAGCGCAAACGTCGTAAACTTCACAATCGGCAAAGCGACCTTGCCGTCTCCGACAATCAATACCGTCGAGGCGGAATACGGCATATCCGTATCGCAAGTATCCTCGAGAATAGGCAATTCGATAGCCGACAAGGAGTTTTTAAGCACGGGCAGCGGACAATTCATCCTTTGCGATACGCAAACGGATTCGCTTTTTGACGGAGCAACCGACAACGCCTCTATTATACCTGCGCCGAGAGCGCAAGAATATATCCTAAAATATAATTTTGAATCTGCAAGCGGCAACTATTTTCCGCTTGAAAACATAACGGTCAGACTACACGTCGCCCCTCGCAAAATCACCGTGCGCATTTCCGACGTATATACGCTTGTCGGAGAGGATTTAATCTCGCCAGAAAACGTCGGTTACACCATAGACGGCGCGCTTGTGGGCGGCGATACTCAAGCCGATTTGGGAGTGCGCCTCAACTGTTCGGCGGACAAGGACAAGCCCGGGGTATATCCCATAACCGCCTCTTTCGACAACCCGTATTATGAGGCGGTGAGCGCAAGCGCTTACGGCGGATTCGTGCAGTACGGCCGCTATATGGTCTTTACAAAACGAGTGAGCGCAACCGCTCCCGACGGCGCGATTTTCGAGGTATATTACGACAAAGGTTTTGTTGAAATCAAGACCGCAAAAATCACCCTCATAGACGCGCAAAGCGCAATAGACGGCAAAAGAATAGTCTGCGCATACAGGATAGAACTTGCCGACAACGACGGCAAAGTTATAGAGTCCGAAGGCAATTATTACGTGTCTTGGAAGGGAGTCGTAAACAATGCGAAATACGTAAGTATAGGCTTGGACGGCAAGCTCGAAGAGGCTGGCGCATATATAAACGGCGTGCCTCTTTCAAAGGACAATTGCGAGATCTATTTCTACATTGACGACGTTGTTCCCACTTCTCGAAAAGGATGGCTCGACATCCTTCTCGTATCACTTGCCACGCTGTTCGCGCTCGGACTTGTCGTGATTGTCGTATCCTGTCGCAAAGCAATGACAATCGGCGACATTTTGCCCGATTCAAGCGTTTATGAGCGTGAAAAAGAAGCAAAAACCGCCGCTTGCGCCAATATCAAGCAAAATCGCGAAGAAATTCCTTCAAGCAAAAACGACACGGATAATGTTGCGAAAGCCGACGTTTTAAGCACCTTGAACACGGAAAAAAAGCAACGCCACGGAAAAGCAAACAAGCTCAAAAAAGCCGCGCGCAAAAACGCAGAGGAGGATAACAAGTGAAAGACAGAATAAAAAAATCCATAATCCTCATATCCGTTGCAATGGCAGTCAACGTCGTGCTTGCGGCAATCAAAATGTACGTCGGTCTAAGTTCCAACAGCCTTTGTATAATGCTTGACGGAACTAACAGTTTCTTTGACGTAATCACCTGCCTCGTAACGCTTGTGGTTTTTATATTCCTGCTTGTTCCGAGAAACGAAAAAGCCCCCTACGGTTACGGCAGAGGTGAGTACCTTGCTGGTTTTATCGTTGCGGTGGTATCGGTGGTCGTGGGCGGGCTTTTCCTCATCCGTTCGCTCAATCGTATGGCGATGCCCGAGCCCGTATGGTTCGGACTTCAGAACTGCATCCTCATATCCGTCGCAATCCCCGTCAAACTCTCTATCGGACTTGCGTACTATTTTGCCAACAAGAAGATAAAATCCGCGGCGATAAAAGCGATTATGTTGGACAGTTTTCTCGATACGGGCATGACTGCCACCTCGCTCATATCCTTTGCGGTTTCGGCGAGAGTGGATTATGCGGTGGACGCGATATTCGGCATTGTAATGAGCGTCGTGATAATAGTCGTCGCAATCAAAATGGTTGCCGAAAACGTGCGAGCGATAGTGCTCGGCGACGGCGCGAAAGAGGAAAAAGAGGCAATAGAAAACGCCTGCGAACAAAGAGGCGCACATCTTGAAAAAACCGTGCTTCACGACTATGGTTACGGCATGAAAGTGGGCAACGCCTACTACACGGGCAACGCCATAGACGCGCGCGAAATGAGCGAAGAAGTTTTTGACAAGACCGGCGCCGAAGTGGAATTTATAAACGTTGAAAGTGTTGCGGAGAGCGTTCGAAATTGCGCCGCGCAATCGCAAAACTCGGAAATTTCCGAAAATTCCGAAACCGACGATACGCAAACCGCCGACAATTCGCAAAAGAAATAAAACACCCAAATTCTCAATCGGAGAATGAGGATAAAACAGAATACAAAGATTATATAGCAACAATAAGGAGGCAAACGATGAGCGACGAAATCAAAAATGCCGAAGAAACTTTGGCGCAAGACGAAATCGAGCAAACGGAAGCGGTGGGCGAAGAGCAACCTTCCGACGAAAAAAACGTGGGTATTCTCTGCGAATATGAGGACAAAAAGTCCGCAAAAGCAAAGAAAGAGAAGAAAAAACTCACCCCCGAGCAGAGAAAGAAAAAGACCGTCAAAGCCTTGATTATCACAGGCGCGGTATTCCTTGCCATCGCAATCTTTTTCAGCGGATGCGCCATAGCAACCACAGTCAACGCCAACGCGCTTTTGTCGCAAGCGGAAAACAATTTCCAAAAGGTCGAATACGACAAGGACGCAGACGGCAACAGTTTGCAACTCAAGCCGACGTTTGACAACGATCTCGGTTTTTGGACGTTCACAAAGCCTGCGGACAGAGATTTCAAAGTCTTGCAGTTCACCGACGTACATATCGGCGGCGGCGCATTCTCCGGACAAAAAGACGCGTGGGCAATGAGCGCGGTTGCAACCATGATAAGAGCGGAAAAGCCCGACCTCGTAGTGATAACGGGCGACATCGCGTATCCCGTACCTTTCCAGGCAGGCACGTTCAACAACCTCAACGCAACCAAAATTTTCTCGCATATGATGGAATCTCTCGGCGTTTACTGGACGTTTGCGTTCGGCAACCATGACACCGAGCTTTATAGCCTCTATACGCGCAAGGACATCTGCAAATATTATGAGGATTCCGCGTTTGAATACTGCCTCTTCCGCGCAGGTTTCTGCGATGACGAGGATGTAATCAGCGACGATTCGAGAGGCTTTGGCAACGACATGATAGTCGTCAAAAACCCGACCGGCTCCGAGAATCCCATCAACCAAGCCATCGTAACTTTCGATAGCCACAGCTACACCGACGGTGACTATTTCGGAATTGCGTGGAAGTACGACAACATCCACCAATGCCAAGTCGATTGGTATTCCGAGAGCATGGATATGCTCAAAGATAAAAACGGTGGCGTCGAAGTCAACAACCTTGCGTTCTTCCACATTCCTCTCGTAGAGTATCGTGAAGCGTGGGCAAACGTCATCAATAGCGGTACTAAAAAAGAGAAGTTTGCAAACAAAGAAGTTCCGGCAAACACAGAATTTAAAGGCAACGGCTCGAGCACAAAATTCATTTACGGAACCATGGGCGAGAGCGACAAGCAAAAGAACGGCGTTCGCACCTACGGCGTATTCTGCGGTAGCGGCACGGACAACCTCTTTGAGGCAGGCTTGACCCACGGCATGCAAGGCATCTTCTGCGGCCATGACCACTACAACAACTTCTCCGTCCTCTACAAGCGTGACGGCGATTCTCGCGGCATCCGCCTCACCTACGGCATGTCCATTGACTATCTTGCCTATGCAGGAATATACAAAAAGCATTCTCAACGCGGTACAACCGTAATCACCATCAATAGTGACGGAGTCTTCGAGAGCACTCCTCGAAATTATTATTCCTACGGTGTCTCTCACGAACGCGACTAAAACGCACTAAATAGCGCCTAACTTCGTCAGCGTCCCGAGTTGCGCAAATCACGTACGCCTATGTACGTTGGGTTTGCGCTCCTCGGGGCGCTTTCTCGTTATGCATCTATTTATTGCGTTTTAGTTGTGCTCGTAACGTTGTGGTTGCCGTGCAAGGGGCTTTTTCGCGCACTTCATCCGTTTAGAGACTCTTAATCGCGTTCGTGTAACGATTGTTTGTTCGGAGCGTACTTATTAACGGAATGTGCTTATTCAAGGCTGGAGGCGCAGGGCGCCGACCGCTTCGAGCGCCAAGCATGACGGATAGTACAAGTGAGCTAACGAGTGTTGTTCTTTTCGTTGGCGAACGAGTGACATAGTAAGTGAACGATACTTGTCTATGCGCGTGCCGTAAGGAGCGAAGCGACGGAATAGCGATTGCTACGAAGTCAATCGCGTCGCGTGTCCCCCGCTCCGCGGTCGCCGTGGGTTCCCTCAAGCAAAGCACAGAGGGGGAACGGCGATAGGGAAAACACATGAGGAAAGGGGCAATTGCATTTAAGGAGTTATGGCTATCTTCATTCGGCGCAAAGTTAAAACTCCCTCTTTCTTTTTCCAAAATACTATGTTACAATCATATCATCATGGAACAAGAAAAGACGAAAATTGACATCTACGATTTTGATAAGACGGCGATTCCGTACGACAGCGCATTGCACTATTGGTTTTGGTCTATGGCGCATTGTCCGTGGACGCTAATTTTGTTGCCCTTCCAGCTCTTTTGGGGCTTTTTGATGGTAACAAAGATTTTGCCGGTGCCGATTTTCAAAAAAATCGCATTCAATTTTGTCGCGCTCGTCAACACCGAAAAGACGGTCAAAAAGTATTGGGACAAGCACGAAAAGGATATTTACGACTTTTTCAAACCCGAAAATCGCGACATGTCTCGCAAGAGCGTTCTTATCAGCGCAAGCCCCGACTTCCTCATAGAAGAAATTGCAAAGCGTATGCAAATCGATTACTGCATCGCAAGCCCGCACAGCAAGAAGAACGGGCATTTGCTCGGCAAAGTGTGCCGTAAGGACGAAAAAGTGCGTCGCTTAAACGAGATTTTGCCGGATGCGGTAGTTGAAAACGTATATAGCGACAGTCTCGACCACGACCGTTACATATTTGCCCTCGGCAAGCATTGTTATCTTGCCAACAAGGGAGAACTCAAAGAAATCGACTTTGAAAAAGAGATAAAGGCGTACGACGAGGCAAAGTCCGAAAAGAAATCAAAGAAAAAAGCAAAATAATTTTGGAATTTGGCTTATACCGGCAAATCATAAATTGAAAAAACGGAACAAAAAACGCACTCTTTCGAGTGCGTTTTTTATGAGTTTTACACAAATTATTTTTCGAGGCAGTAGTGGTATGTTATCATTCCGTTACGAGACTTATCCGCACTTTCGACAAACATCTTGAATAGATAACCGTTTGACGTAGTGTCGAACTCGTAGCGGATTTCAAACGTCAACACTGCGCCTGTCAAAAGATACCCGTCATCGCCGACTGTCGTATCTTTTACGTAATAGAACTTGTAGAGTTTGCTCGGATTGTCGTCAAAGTAATTTTCAAGCGTCGTGCTTGGTTCAATGTTATACCAACATTCGTCGGAAGATGACATTTTAATGTGTGTTTTCCCGAAAAGTCCCTCATAATTCGTTTTGAGATAATCAAAATATGTCTGAGCGTTAGAATAAAATACCTCTTCGCTCGGGCAAGATTGAGAAAACGAGTACCCGTCGTTAATCCAATCTACGCTTGTTTTAAGATTTCCCGTAAGATTTGAGGGTTGAGGCAAATCGTCAAGTCCCTTTTGTGCAAGTTCTTGTTGGGAGAACCATTTTGTGTTATCTCTCAAAGGCGAGGAGTTGTCGTTCCCGCCATCCGAGTCGGTATCGCCGCAAGCGACAAGGCAAAAGCACAAAATCATTGACAAGATTGCGCATAAAATTATTGCAAATTTTCTTTTCATATTACACCTCGCTCGTTTTTATAAGGCAAATTTCTTTTGTCCCAAACTAGATATAATCATATTATATCATTGATGTTATTTGCAACGGTTTTACGCAAAAAAACGTGCTTGTTCAGGCACGCTTTTTTGTTTTTGTCGCGATTACTTTGTTTGGTCGTCGATGTCGGAATTGTCCGTCTTGTTTTCACAGCAAGAGCAGTGGCATTCTTCCTCGTCTTTGAGGTCGTCAATCCAGTAGATTTTGTCTTTGAGAGCAAGGCTAAGAATGTCGATGACAAACAAAATCCAACCGCCGAAAATCATAAGTACGATTGCAAGCACGATTCCGAGCACGCTGTCATTCTTTGCGCTTTTTGCAAGACGATAGAGGTTTGCCGGAACGTCCCAAAGCAAGCAAAGCAAAATTTTGACGATTTTGTCGAGGTTTTCATACCAAGCAATATATTTGTTTGCAAAGTCTTTCATGTTTTGTTCCTCCAATTTATTTTTTACGGATAATGTTGTAGCACTTGTCGAGCGATATGTCAAGTTATTGTTGAATCATTGCGTTTTCCGTGATATAATTCTATATTATATCTACAATATATATGCGCAAGTCGCATAGAGGTCGGATTATGGAATATAAAAGCGATATCGAGATAGCGCAAAGCGCAAACATGCTTCCAATCGTCGAGGTTGCAAAGCGTGCGGGCATAGGGGAAGAATACGTTGAACAGTACGGCAAGTACAAGGCAAAAATCGACTATGCCGAACTCATCAAAAACGGCAAAGGCAAGAGCGGCAAGCTCGTGCTTGTAACCGCCATAACCCCGACTCCGGCAGGCGAGGGAAAAACCACCACGACAATAGGGCTTGCCGACGGACTTAAACGCATAGGCAAAGACGTAGTAGTCGCTCTTCGCGAGCCTTCGCTTGGCCCCGTGTTCGGCATCAAGGGCGGGGCGGCAGGCGGCGGATATGCTCAAGTCGTGCCGATGGAAGATATCAACTTGCATTTCACGGGCGACTTCCATGCAATAGGCGCGGCAAACAACTTGCTCGCGGCAATGCTCGACAACCACATCCAACAAGGCAATTCTTTGGGTATAGATCCTCGCAAAATCACCTGGAAAAGATGCGTGGATATGAATGACAGGCAGCTCCGTTTTATTGTCGACGGACTGGGCGGAAAAGCCAACGGCACCCCAAGAGAGGACGGCTTCGACATCACGGTTGCAAGCGAGATTATGGCAGTGCTTTGTCTTGCCTCGTCTTTGTCGGATCTCAAGGATCGCTTGGGCAAAATCATAGTCGGTTACACCTATGACGACAAGCCCGTAACGGCGGCGGATCTCAAAGCGCAAGGCGCAATGACGGCGCTTCTGAAAGACGCTCTGAAACCCAACCTCGTGCAAACACTCGAGGGTACTCCGGCGCTTGTTCACGGCGGACCTTTTGCCAACATCGCACACGGCTGCAACAGCGTGATTGCAACCAAAACGGCACTTTATCTGGGCGAATATGCGGTTACAGAGGCTGGTTTTGGCGCAGACCTCGGCGCAGAGAAGTTTTTGGACATCAAGTGCAGAATGGCAAATCTTGTACCGAGCGCCGTTGTTATCGTGGCAACCGTGCGTGCGCTCAAGATGCACGGCGGTCTTGCAAAGACAGAGCTTACATCGGAAAATCTGACTGCGCTCGAGAAGGGTATACCCAACCTTTTGCGCCACGTTTCCAACATCAAAAACGTATACAAACTTCCGTGCGTCGTGGCGGTCAATCGCTTCCCCACGGACACGAACAATGAGATAGATTTCGTCATTTCCAAGTGTAAAGAACTTGGCGTAAACACGGTGCTTTCAACCGTATGGGCAGAGGGCGGCAAGGGCGGCGAGCAACTTGCAAAAGAAGTTGTGCGCCTTTGCGAGCAAGAGGACAATTCCTCTTTCGAATTTGCCTATGATATAGGCGACAACATCACAGAAAAGATAGAAAAAGTCGTGCGCAAAGTCTATGGCGGCGACGGCGTAAGTATTCTGCCCAATGCCGCAAAACAAATCAAAGCGTTGGAAGATTTGGGCTTTTTGCGTCTTCCCGTGTGCGTCGCAAAAACGCAGTACAGTTTTTCGGACGACGCGAGCAAACTCGGCGCGCCGAGCGGATTCATCGTTACCGTCAAGAACGTAAAAATCAGCGCGGGCGCAGGTTTTATTGTCGTGCTTACGGGTGATATTATGACAATGCCGGGGCTTCCCAAAGTTCCGTCGGCAGAGAAAATCGACGTTGACGAAAACGGCAAAATTACAGGGCTGTTTTGATATGAGAGAAAATCTTTCCAATTTCGGTTTTACACGCAAAAGCGGCATTCTTATGCCCGTGTCGGCGCTTCCCGGCAAATACGGTATAGGCTCTTTCGGCGCGCAAAGTTTCAGATTTATAGACTTTCTCGCAGACTGCGGACAACGTTGCTGGCAGGTTTTGCCGCTCAATCCCACCGCTTACGGCGATTCACCCTATCAGTCGCCTTGCTCTTTTGCAGGCAACCCCTATTTTATAGATATCGACTTGCTCGTAAAAGACGGATTGCTCACCAAAGAGGAAGCAAAAGCGGAGGAGACGGACTCTAGCCGCATAGATTACGGCAAGTTGTTTCAGACTAGGGTGCCGCTGCTCAAAAAAGCGTTTGCACGTTTCAAGGTAAGTTCAGATTATATCCGTTTCAAACAAAGCAATGCCGAATGGCTTGACGATTATGCGCTTTTTATGTCCCTCAAAGAAGTCAACGGTTACAAGCAATGGACGGAGTGGGGCGATTGCAAGTTTTACGACTATGCCAAACTCATCGGAGCGGAGTATTCCGCCGAGTGCGAGTTTTGGAAGTTTGTCCAATACAAGTTTTTCTCGCAGTACAAAGCGGTTAGGAAATATGCAAAAGCAAAAGGCATTTCCATAATCGGCGATATGCCCATTTACGTCGCGTACGACAGCGTTGAGGTGTGGAGCAATCCGCAATCATTTTTGCTCGATGAAAATCTTGCGCCCAAAGTGGTCGCAGGTTGTCCGCCCGACGCGTTTTCCGACGACGGTCAGTTGTGGGGCAACCCCGTTTACGATTGGGAAAAGATGCAAGAGGACGGTTTTGCGTGGTGGAAACAACGCGCCGAGCGCAATTTCAAGCTTTACGACATCATAAGGATAGACCACTTCAGAGGATTTGCCGGGTATTACGTCATACCTGCAAAGGACGCAACCGCCAAAAACGGCGAATGGCAGGACGGCGTAGGCTATCCGCTTTTTCAAGCGATCTCGAGCGCCGTTCCAAAGGCAAAAATCATTGCCGAAGATTTGGGGCACATCACCGACGATGTGCGTGAATTGCTAAAAAAGACGGGTTATCCCGGCATGAAAGTCTTGCAATTTGCTTTCAGCGACAGTGCCAACGAGTATCTGCCCAAAAACTATAAGAGCGAAAACTGCGTCGTCTACACAGGCACGCACGACAGCATGCCCACAAAGGCGTGGTACGATTCGCTGGACGACAAAACAAAAAAAGTGTTTGAAAGGGAATGTCCTTGCCGTTTTTCTCAAACGCCCACCAATGCGCTTGTGTCGCTTGCGCTTTGTTCCAAGGCAAATCTTGCCGTGATTCCGCTTCAGGACTATATGGAACTCGGCGAGGAATCTCGCATGAATATGCCCTCGACGGCTCAAGGCAACTGGACGTGGCGCGTGTCAAATCGTTATGCCACAGCGGCGCTCAAGTCCAAAATCCTCACCCTCACCGCCAAGTCAAATCGCCTGTAACCCAAACAGTATAAGCAACCCAACACATTTCAGAATACTCCTCTTGTCATTCAGAGGAGCACAGCGACGTGGGAATCCAGCGTAGCGAAGATGGAATATTCCACCAGCGTACGCAGTGCGCCTAACGTTGCTCGTAGACAGGCGGAGCCAACGCAAAATCCTTCATTGCGATGATGACAACAAACTCGT